>Ga0206116_1000413_pt1 | contig 47109 bp, 45 predicted proteins | sample 3A1Ametagenome_FD_178000 | JGI IMG/M metagenome (GOLD analysis project Ga0206116, IMG submission 178000) | Enriched microbial communities from leaf-cutter ant dump, University of Wisconsin, Madison, United States - 3A1A | ecosystem: Environmental > Terrestrial > Nest > Insects nest > Nest dump...
GGCGCCACCCTGACCCAGCATCTGCTGGCCTTCTCGCGCCGGCAGCAGCTTCGACCGGTCCCGGTCGATGTCGCGACGCTGGTGGAGCGGACCAGCCGCCTGCTCGGCCGCACGCTGGGCCAGTCGGTGCGGATCGAGACGGAGGTGGCGCCCGGCCTGTGGCCGGCGATGATCGATCCGACCCAGTTGGAAATGGCGGTGCTGAACCTGGCGCTGAACGCCCGCGACGCCATGCCCGGCGGCGGCACGCTGTGGATCCTGGCCGGCAACCGGACGGTGGGCAGCCCGGCGGCCGGTGAGCAGGCGATCGGCCGCCGGCCGCCGGGAGCCGGTCCGCTGCCGGTGCAGGTGGAGGGGCTGGCGGCCGGCGACTACGTGGTTCTGCGGGTGCGCGACACCGGCACCGGCATGGCGGCCGAGGTCGCCGCCCGTGCCTTCGAGCCCTTCTTCACCACCAAGGAGGTCGGGCGCGGCACCGGGCTCGGCCTCAGCATGGTGCATGGGCTGGCGACCCAGTCCGGCGGCGGGGTGGAACTGGACAGCCGGCCGGGGCTGGGCACCACGGTGACGCTCTACCTGCCGCGTGCCGAGCAGGCGGCGGAAGTGGCCGCGCCATCGCCTCCCCCTCTGCCGACGAAAGCGCGGGCGGCGGACACCGCAGCGACGGGCGCCGGCTGCGCCATCCTGCTGGTGGACGACGAGGAGCTGGTGCGCTCCGCCACCGCCGGCTATCTGGCCCAGGCCGGCTTCGCGGTGCGCGAGGCGGCCGATGCGGCGGCGGCCTTGTCGCTGCTCGACCACGGGTTCCGGCCCGACGTGATCGTCACCGACCATATGATGCCGGGGATGACCGGGCTGGAGATGGCCCGCACCCTGCGCGCCCGCCAGGACGAGACGCCGATCCTGATGGTCACCGGCTATGCCGAGGATCTGACCTCCACCGCCGCGGCGCGGGAGGTGTCGCTGACCGTGCTGTCCAAACCGATAGAACCGTCGCGGCTGGTCCGCTCCATCCGCGACATGGCGTCGGTGGAGGGGTAGCGGCAAGGCGACGCTTCAAGGACGCCTTCAGGGAACCCGGGTGGGGATCGCGGCGTTGGAAGGGCGATCCCACTCCATTCCAGACCCCGGAGAAGCCATGAACGCCCAATCCACGATCCGCAACGCCTATGACAGCGTCTTCGAAGGCCACACCAACCTCGGCATGGGCGAGCGCATCGTCTCGACCGGCCTCGGCCTTGCCGTCGCGGCGGGCGGCCTGCGCAAGGGTGCCAGCATTCCGGGCGCCATCATGGGGCTGGTCGGCGCCGCCCTGGTCGCCCGCGGCATGAGCGGCCATTGCCCGCTGAAGGACCGCCTGTCGGGCGACCGCCAGGACCGGCTGGGCCATGGCGGCTCCTATGGCGAGTCGCAGGCCGTCGACCATTCGCGCATGGCGGAAACCTACTGATCCGCACCGCGGCGGGTCCATCCCGTCACCGGATGACGCTGTCCGGCCACGGGATTGCGTGAAGCCATTAACCCTGATGGTGAATTGTTGGGTAGACGAGCGACGGGGTGAAGACCGGGGACCGCGGGTGTGACATCCTGCGGGGCCCGGGCAGCAGCCCCCGACCTGACGTCCCGCTCAGGAGTTTCACCGCATGTGGTTCCCCGCTTTCCGATCCCGTTCCACCAGTGCGGCGGTGGCGGCGCTCTGCGTCGGCTCCGCCCTGGTGCTGCCGGCGCCGGCGCCCGCCCAGACCGCTGCGGCCCCGGCCCCGGCATCGACCCAGGCCCCAGCATCGACATCGGCATCGGCTTCGGTCCGCTACGACCTCGGCTACAACATCTTCTATCCCGTCCGCAGCCGGAACGGGATGGTGGCCTCCGAGCACCGGCTGGCGACCGAGATCGGCATCGATGTCCTCAAGCGCGGCGGCAACGCGGTCGATGCGGCGGTGGCGGTCGGCTTCGCGCTGGCGGTGGTGCTGCCCAATGCCGGCAACATCGGCGGCGGCGGCTTCATGGTCGTGCATGACGCCAAGAGCGGCAAGGACGTCGCCATCGACTTCCGCGAGATGGCGCCGGCCAAAGCCTTCCGCGATATGTATCTCGACCAGCAGGGCAAGGTGGTCCCCGACCGCTCGCTCTACACCCATCTGGCGGTCGGCATCCCCGGCACCGTCGCCGGTCTGTCCCATGCGCTGGAAAAATACGGCACGTTGACGCTGGCCGACGTGCTGGCCCCGGCGATCAGGCTGGCGCGCGAGGGGCACACCGTCACCCCGCAGCTCGCCGGCCTGCTTGAGGTCGAGCGCGACCATCTGGCCGCCTGGGACGCCACCCGAGCCATCTTCTTCAAGGACGGCCGCCCGCTGACCGCCGGCGAGACGCTGGCCAACGCCGACCTCGCCAATTCGCTGGAGACGATTGCACAGCAGGGGCCGAAGGCCTTCTACGAGGGCGCCATCGCCGAGAAGATCGCGGCGGAAATGGCCAAGCATGGCGGCTACATCACCAAGGACGACCTGAAGGCCTACAAGGTGGTGGAGCGCGAGCCGGTCAGCGGCAGCTACCGCGGCTATACCGTGAAGTCGATGCCGCCGCCCAGCTCCGGCGGGACGCACATCATCCAGATGCTGAACATCCTGGAGCGCTGGCCGCTGAAGGACTACGGCCCCGACAGCGCCCGGTCGATCCACCTGATGGCGGAGGCGATGAAGCTCGCCTATGCCGACCGCTCCGAATATCTGGGCGATCCGGACTTCACCAAGGTGCCGGTGAAGGGCCTGACCTCGCGCAAATATGCCGACGAGCTGGCGGCGAAGATCGATCCGGAGAAGGCGACCCCGGCCAGCAGCATCAAGCCCGGCAAGCCGGCGCCCTACGAGAGCGACCAGACCACCCATTTCTCGGTGGCCGACAGCCAGGGTAACGTGGTCAGCACCACCTACACGCTGAACCTCAATTTCGGCAGCGGCATCGTCGCCGAGGGCACCGGCATCCTGCTGAACAACGAGATGGACGACTTCTCGGCCAAGCCGGGCGTGCCCAACGCCTTCGGTCTGGTCGGCGGCGACGCCAACGCCGTCCAGCCCTACAAGCGGCCGCTCAGCTCGATGTCGCCGACCATCGTGCTGAAGGACGGCAAGCCCTGGCTGGTCACCGGCAGCCCCGGCGGCAGCCGCATCATCACCACCACCATGGAGACGGTGATCGACCACATCGACTTCGGCATGAACCCGGCCGAGGCCGCCGCCCTGCCGCGCGTCCATCACCAGTGGACCCCCGACGAGCTGCGGGTGGAGAAGGGCCTGAGCCCCGACACCGTCCGCCTGCTGGAGCAGATGGGCCACAAGGTGGCGGTGAAGCCGACGATGGGCCGCACCCAGACCATCCAGCTGCGCGAGGACGGCCTGTACGGCTTTTCCGACCCGCGCAATCCGGACGGCATGACGCTGGGATATTGAGGGAGCAACCGGGAAGGGAGTTGACCACAGGGCAATGATCGGAAGGGAAGACGGGCGCCCGGCGACGGCCTGGCGTCACAATTCCCGTGTACAAAGAAAAAGCGGCGTGCTTTGGTAACCTTTGATCCGCCATGACCGGCGGCGCAGGGGCCAAAGGCTCGTGCCCGTTCGGGAAAGGCAACGGAACAGTTGGATTAAGGCGGGCCTGTCGGTTAGCCTTTGCAGGAGTGAACCGGAGCATTTGCCGTGGACAAGGCCTTGGTCGAAAAGAACCGTGAGTGGACCTATCAGCGTGAAGGAAAGCCGCCCGTCACCATCCGGGTCGCCGATTTCGAGCGCGAGGGGAAGCGCATCGTCGCCTTCCTGGAACAGACCGACATTGCCAAAGCGGCCGGGTCGCCCCAGCCGGCCGTGAACGATTGGCCCCGCATCGCCGAGGCCTATGCGAAGGAACAGGGCGTCGGGCTGAACGACATCTATTGGTACGAGCTGCATCCGCGCCGCTTCGCCAATGGCCGCCCCAACGTGTCGGAATACCGGCCCGGCATGGCCGAATGGCGGTTCGAGACCAGCATCCCGCTCGCCCGCGCCATCGTGGAGCAGCTGGGCTTCGACCCCGACAATCTGCCGCTCGACATCTGACGGTCTGCATACGGCCCCCCGCGCGCAGCCTCTGTGATGCGCCGCGGGACCGGTGTATGATGAGGTCATGCGTCATGTGGGCGGCGGAACGGTTTCCGCCGGCCGTGGCTGAAAGGTTGGGGCCGGGAGACAGACGATGAAGACGGTGCGGAGGGCGGTCGCCCTGGGTGCGGCGATGCTGGCGGTTGCGGCCGCGGCCGCTGTGATGTCCGTTCCGGGTGCGGCACAGGCGCGCACGTCGGTGTCCGTCGGCATCGGCGTCGGGCCGATTTTCCCGGCCTACGGCTATTATCACCCGTACCGCTACTACGCGCCGCCCCCGCCCGTGGTGCAGTATTACGCGCCGCCGCCGGTCGTCTATGCACCGCCGCCGGTGGTTCAATATTATGCCCCGCCGCCGGCCACGGTCGGCGCCGATCCGGCCGGGCCGGTCTATTATTCGCGCAGCGGTCAGCAATGCCGCGAATACCAGAGCCGTGCCATGGTCGGCGGCCGGTCGCAGCCGGTCTACGGCACCGCCTGCCTCCAGTCCGACGGAACCTGGCGGATCGTGAACTGAGGGTCGGCTCCTTGGCCCGAGCGAGGTGGAGCGAGGGCCTCATCGGCCCTCACGTCCATTCGGTCGTTTCCCGCCGGTCACGCATCCTCAGTGATGAGCCGCTTCGGGAGTGAGCGCGGGCAGATCGTCGGCGTGCACATGGTAAATCCGGCACACCTCGTCCCAGCGCGACAGGAAGGCGTCCAGCAGCGCCGGGTCGAAATGCCGGCCGCGGTTTTCGGCCATGTAGGCGCGCGCCTCCTCCAGCTTCCAGGACTGCTTGTAGGGGCGGGCGGAGGTCAGGGCGTCGAACACGTCGGCGATGGCGACGATGCGGCCGGACAGCGGGATGTCCTGCCCGGCCAGACCGTTGGGATAGCCGGTGCCATCGAACTTCTCATGATGGCTGAGCGCGATCTCCGCCGCCAGCCGCAGCAGCGGAATCGGGCTGTCCGCCAGGATGCGGTGGCCGATGGCGGCGTGCTGCCGCATCACCGTCATCTCTTCCGGCGTCAGGCGTCCCGGCTTCAGCAGGATCATGTCGGGGATGGCGATCTTGCCGATGTCGTGCATCGGCGCTGCCTTCATCAGTTCCTGGGCGAAGGCCGCTCCGCAGCCGGCCGCCTCGGCGACCAGCCTGGAGTAGAGCGCCATGCGCTCGATGTGGGCGCCGGTCTCGGGGTCACGGTATTCGGCGGCGCGCGACAGGCGGGTGACCAGTTCCTCCCCCTGGCGCTGGAGGGCGGCGGTCACCCGCTCCACCTCGTCAGCCAGCAGTGCTGCGCGGTCGCGCAGCAGGGCGCGGCTCTGGCGCAGGGCCAGCAGGTTGCGCAGGCGGGCCTGAACCTCCGGCACGACGACCGGCTTGGTCAGGAAATCGCTGCAGCCCTCGTCGAGCGCCCGCACACGGATGTCGACCGCCGTGTTGGCGGTGATCATCACCACCGGCACGGTGTCCAGCCGTGCATCGTCGCGGATGCGGCGCAGCAGTTCGATGCCGTCCATCTCAGGCATCATCTGGTCCAAGAGGATCAGATCCGGCTCGTTCGCGCGGAGCCAGTCGATGGCGTCCAGCGGGTTTTCCATGGTCACCGGCTCCGCATCGTCCAGGCGGCGGACGATGGCGGCCATGATGAACAGGTTGGTGCGGTCGTCGTCGACGATGAGGATGTTCATCTTGCGGCATCCTCCGTCTTCCCGCTGTCCTTGCGGGCGGCGAGCAGCCGGCCGGCCTCGGCCAGCAGGGCCTTCAGGTCCACCGGCTTTTCGAAGGCCGCCTCGGCCCCCAGCAGGCGGGCCATTCCCGGCAGCTCCATCCGCAGGCGCACGCTGCCGCCGGTCACGGCGATCAGCGGCGGGCGCGACTGCTGCGACTTCAGCCGCAGGATGATCTCGTAGCCGTCGGCCTCCGGCATGATGATGTCGGTCACCACCAGATCCACCGCATGCTGTTCCATGACGGCCAGAGCCGCGTTTCCGTTTTCCGCCTCGTGCACGGTGTATCCGGCGCGCTGGAAGGCGATGCGCACCATCCCGCGGAAGTCGGGATCATCGTCGACCAGCAGGATGGACGCGGCGGATTCGGTGGTGGGTGAGGGGGTGGACCGGCCCCGCAGCTCGAAAAGGGACATTTCCATGGGTGCCGCTTCCGTGATCCGCCGCGCGACCGTCGGGCCGCGCTGGAGAGAAATTGCTAAGCGTCACCATAACCGGCTACCGGCGCGCGCGCCCGCTGTGTCTGGGATAGCGGGGACGGGAAATGGGATAGTGAGGATATTATCCCGCAGCCATCAAGACGCCGGGCCGCATAGATACGGGGAAGTATGACCGGCATGCAATTATGACCGGCGTGAAATCTCGGGAAGCCACGAAAACTTAAGATTTCAGCCAGTATAACAGAAAACCTTGATACTATGGGGTGAGTGGATGCCGAGGGTGGCGGAGGCTGGTCGATGAAGATCTTGGTGGCGGACGACCATCCCTTGTTCCGGGACGCGTTGGAGCTGTCGATCCGTCAGGCTTGGCCGGATGCGGAAGTCGGCTGCATCGGCTCGCTTCTGGAGTTGCCCGCGGCGGCGGCATCGGCCGACGGCAGCCCCGCCATGCTTTTCCGCTATGACCTGATCGTGCTCGACTGGCGGATGCCCGGGGCGGAAGGAAGCAACCCGATCGCCGTGCTGCGCCAGGCCGGCATCCAGGGGCCGGTCGCCGTGGTGACGGGGGCGGAGGATGCGCTGACCGCCCTGGAGGTGCTGCGCTGCGGCGCCGAGGCCTTCCTGCCGAAGACGACGCCGCGCCGCGTCCTGGCCCAGGCCCTGCGCCTGGTGGCCGAAGGCGGCAGCTTCGTGCCGAAATGCGTGGCGCTCGACCTGCTGCACATGACCGACCTGTCGCTCGACGTCGACGAGGCGGAGGAGGCCGACGGACCGCCGCCGGAGGGGGAAGGGGCGCCGTCGTCACCCCTGACCGACCGGGAGGAGCAGGTGCTGTCGATGCTCGCCACCGGTGCGACCAACAAGGAGATCGGGCGGCACCTCAGCCTTCAGGAGGTGACGGTCAAGCTGCACACCCGCCGCATCCTGCGCAAGCTGGGCGCCCGCAACCGCACCGACGCCGTGCGCCGCGCCCAACAGGCCGGCCTGCTGTCGCGCAGCCTGGACGAAGCGTCGTCCTGACGCCGGCCGGCGCGCCGGGAAGGCCGGGTGCCGCATAGGGCTGGTCCCAGCAGCGGCCGGCCGGCCGTTCTGGTATGGTCGCCTCCTCTGGTCATACGCCTTTGTCCAGTGCGGCAGAGATGGGCGTAACCGCAACAGGGCCGCAAATGGGGCCGCAGTCCGAGTCGCCGATGAGCTCATCCGACCATTCCCTGCCCGGCCCGCAAACCGCCCGTCCCGCGCGTCCAGCCGTTGCGTCCGCCATCGCCGCGTCCGCCGTTGCTGCGCTATGCGGAGCGGCGGTTTTTCTGCTGTCGGCATTCGACCCATTGCGCGAGGCCGCACCCCTGGCCCTTCCCCTGATGGCCGCCGGCTGCTGTGCGGCGGCCGGGCTGACGCTCCTGTCGGTCTGGAAAGCCGGGCGCCGCGGGGCCGTGCGCGGCAAGGTGGCGGAATCCGCTCCGTTTTCCATCCCGCCCGCCATCCCGTCCTCCGCCCTGTCCACGCCGCCGGAGCGGCCCGCCTCCGACATGGCTGCCGGGGCCACCGTCCGCATCGCTGCGCTGGAAGAGGCGTTGCGCCAAAAGGACAGGCAGGCTGTGGAGCGGCTGCGCAGCCAGCAGCTGGCCGCGATGGACGTCCGTGCCGAGCTTGTCTGCGCCATCGTCCATGACATGAACAACGCGCTGGGCGCGGTCTCGGGCTATGCCGACTTCCTGGTCAGCGACCTGCCTGCGGACTCGCTCCAGGCCGATTATGCCAGCCGTGTCCTGACGACGGTAACCCGTGTCGGTCCCGGCCTGCGCAGGCTGGTGTCGGCCGCAAGGATGGAGCCGGTCCCGCTGAAGCCCGAGCGGGCCGTCGGCATTCTGGACGAGGCGGCCGCACTGCTGCGGACCGTTCCGGTGCAACCGGGCAGTCTGGCCGTCTGCCACGACCCCGGCGTGCCCGATCCGGTCTGCAACGCCGGCCTGCTGGCGCGGACCCTGGCGGGTCTGGCGGCGGGGATGCTCGCCTCTTCCGGCCGGGGCGGCGATGCCCGGCTTTGCCTGCGCGCCTCGGTTCCGGCGCAGTTGGGGGCAGGGCTGGGATCGGAACTGGTTCCGGATCAGGACGATCCGGATCGGGACACCGCCGGCTGGACCGTCCGGCCGCTTCTGACGCCGCGCCGCGGACCGCACATCCTGTTCGAATTGCGGGTCGACGGCCCGCCGCTGGCTGACGACCTGCTGTCCATGCTGGTCGACCCGCTGCTGTTCGCCCGGGCCTGCTACCGCCGCGGCCAGTCCGAGCGGGAGGAGGGCGCCCCCTGGCCGGCGGCCCTGCTGACCGCGCGGCTCCATGAGGGCGGACTTAGCCTGCTGACCCATCCGGCGGAAGGGACGGCGGTGCGGCTGCATATTCCCGCCGTCCCGGCGCCGCACCGCACCGCCAGAGCAGCGACACCGCAACCGGAAAGCGCGACACCGCAGCAGCTGCCGGATCCGGCGAAGCGCGCTGGCGCGCCCGTCTGCAAGGTTCTGGTCGTCGACGCCGACCCGGCGTCCGGCGACCGGTTCCAGACCGGGCTGGAACGGCAGGGTTTCGAGGTGTCGGTCTGCGACGATCTTAGCGACGCGCTGGACGTCGTCGCCGACGAGCCGGGCTTTTTCGATGCGGTGGTCATCGGTCCGGGGCTGAGCGCGCTTCCCGCCGGCCTTGCGCTGGCCGGCCGCCTGAAGACGCTGAGGCCCGACCTGCTCTGCGTGCTCTATGCCGCGGCCGGTGCGGGGCTCCCCGAGGCGGGCGCCGTCCCGCCTCAGGCCGGGGCCGGCGGAGCGGCCGACCTGCTGCTGCCGTTGCCGGTCGATATGACGCGGCTGGCGCGTGGGGTGGCGGCGCTTGCCGGCGGGGGCGGACGGAAGGCCGGCGGGGAGCAGAACGGGGAGGGAAGCGGGGACGGGATGGCCGGAGGGCGACGCTGATGCGTGGACGCCTTCACCTGCACGGTTTCGTTGCCGCCATCTGGATGGCGACCCTGGTGATCACCGCCGGGCTGTGGGCGGCAACCCTTGTGCTGGCCCATTACGACGATGCCGAGGCGATGGCGCGGGCCGAGCGCGACAGCGGCAATCTTGCCCGCGTCGTCGCCGAACAGGCGACCCGGACCATCGCCGAGGCCGATCAGGTCCTGCTGTTCCTGATCGACGATTACCACGAGCATGGCGACAACTGGACCGGCGGCATCACCCGGATGCTGCGGCAGGCGGTTGAGCGTTCGAGCATCCTGGTCCAGCTGGCCGTGATCGACGAGCATGGCGACCTCATCCACACCAGCGTGGAGGATGCGCCGGCCCGCGTCCATCTGGCCGACCGCGAGCATTTCCGCGTCCATGCCAACAACCCGGCCGCCGGACTGTTCATCGGGAGGCCGGTGTTCGGCCGCGCCTCCGGCAAATGGTCGATCCAGCTGACGCGGCGCATCGACAACAGCGACGGCAGCTTCGCCGGGGTGCTGGTCGCGTCGATGGATCCCTTCTATTTCAGCCGCTCGCTGAAGGAGTTGGATGTCGGCCCCAACGGGGCGGTGGCGATCATCGGCACCGACGGCATCCTGCGCGCCCGCTCGCCGATGAACGACCGCATCGTCGGGCGGGACGTCGGCGAATCGCCGACCCTGCAGATGGCGCGCCGCCAGTCCACCGGCTTCGTGCGCTCCCCCAGCCCGATCGACGGGATTCCGCGCCTGCAGTCCTTCCGCACCCTGACCTCCTATCCGCTGATCGTCACGGCGGCATTCGACGAGGGCTCCTTCCTGGCCGACACGCGGCGGCGGCAGCATGTCTATCTGCTGGCGGCGGCGGCGTGCAGCATCGGGCTGATCGGGCTGGCGCTGCTGGCGACGCGGCAGACGGCGCGGCTCGCCGCATTGGCCCGCCAGCTGGCCCAGAGCGAGGAGCGGTTCCGCGAACAGGCGGAAACGGCCTCCGACTGGTTCTGGGAAATGAACGCCGACCTGCGCTTCTCCAACCTGGCCGGGCCGCTCGTCCCGCATGTCGTCAACGGCACGCTGCCCATCGGCCTCAGGCGGGAGGATGTGGCGCTGCGCGAACCGGGGGATGCCGCCAAGTGGGACGAGCACCGCCGGACCATGGAGCGGCGCGAGCCCTTCCGGAACTTCCGCTACCGGGTGATGACGGCCGCGGGGCTGCGCTATTTCAGCGTCAGCGGCCGTCCGCTCTTCGACGAGAGCGGGGAGTTCCGCGGCTATCGCGGCTCGGCAACCGACATCACCGAGCGGGAGCTGGCCGCCAACCGGCTGGCCTCCAGCGAGGCGCGCTACCGTGCCATGTTCGAGGCGGTCGGCCAGCCGATCGTCACCATCGACGAGCATGGGACCATCGACGCCTTCAACCGTGCGGCGGAGCGGCTGTTCGGCTACCGCGCGGCCGACATGGTCGGGGGGCCGATGACCCGGCTGATGCCGAGCGCCATCGGCGCCGTCCATGACGGGCTGCTGGCCACCTACCGCGAGAGCGATGCCTCCGCGCCGCGCTCGGAGATCCGGGAGCTGACCGGCCGCCGCAAGGACGGCAGCGAGTTCCCGCTGGAGGTGACCCTGGCCGGCTGGCGCGAGGGCGACCGCCGGTACGTCACCGGCGCGCTGCGCGACGTCACCGCCCAGCGCGAGATCGAAGCCAGCCTGCGCCGCGCCAAGGAGGCCGCCGATCAGGCCAACCGCGCCAAGGGCGAGTTCCTGGCGACCATGAGCCACGAGATCCGCACGCCGATGAACGGGGTGCTGGGGGCGCTGGCGCTGGTCGAGGGGCCGAACCTGAACGAGGAGCAGCGCCAGCTGCTGGACGTCGCCAACCGGTCGGGCAACGCGCTGCTGCAGATCATCGACGACATTCTCGACCTGTCCAAGCTGGAGGCCGGCAAGGCTGAGGTCGAGCCGGTGGATTTCGAGCTGCGCGCCGTGCTGGGCGACAGCATCGACCTGCTGGAGCCGACGGCCTGCGGCCGCGGCCTGATCCTGACGCGGGAGGTGGCGCCCGCGGTGCCCGAGCGGGTGCGGGCCGACCTGCGCCGCATCCGGCAGGTGCTGGTCAATCTGGTCGGCAACGCGCTGAAATTCACCAACCGCGGCGGCGTGTCCGTGCGGGTCGGGTTGGAGGGAGCGGGGACGGAAGCGGCGGCAGGGGCGGACGCTGACGGCTTCTTCCTGCGGTTCGAGGTGGCCGACACCGGGATCGGCATTCCGGAGAATGTGCAGGAGACCCTGTTCCGCCGCTTCACCCAGGCCGACAGCTCCACCACGCGGCGCTTCGGCGGCACCGGGCTGGGGCTGGCGATCAGCCGGGAGCTGGTGACGCTGATGGGCGGACGCATCGGCGTGGTCAGCAGCGAGGGCAAGGGCAGCACCTTCTGGTTCACCGTCCGCTGCGAACCCGCCGCCGATCCGTCGGTGGGCGTGCCGACGGCACCCTGCGCGCCGGAACCGGTGCCGGCGGCCGGCGGCGAAGCGGGGAGCGGAGACGCGCGGCCTGCCGGCCTGCATGTCCTGGTCGCCGAGGACAACGAGATCAACCGCGACATCGTCGTCACCATGCTGCGCCGCGCCGGCCATCGCACGACCGCGGTGGAGGACGGGTTGCAGGCGGTGCGGCTGGTCGGGGAGGCCGGGTTCGACCTCGTCCTGATGGACGTGCAGATGCCGGTGATGGACGGGGTCACCGCCACCCGGCACATCCGCGCCATGCCGGGCGAGGCCGCCCGCCTGCCCATCGTGGCGCTGACCGGCAACGTCATGCCCGGCCACCGCGCCGAATATCTCGCCGCCGGCATGACCGCCTATCTGACCAAGCCCATCGTGTCGGCCGACCTGTTCGAGGTGCTGGCCTCGGTGGCCGCGTCGCGGGCCGCCGGCCGGACATGGGGGGAGTCCGATCTGCCGCCGCGGGCGCCGGCCGCGCCCGTTTCCCCCGCAGTCCCCCCGCCGGCTCCGTCCGAGGAGGAGTTCTGGAGCACGGCGCCGCTGCTGGACGACGGGCAGGCCCTGTCGCTGCTCGCGGTGATCGGGGAGGAGGCCTGGGAGCAGACGGTGATCGCCTTCCGGCGGACGGTGCGCGACAGCGTGGGCGCCATCCGCGCTGCGGGCGGTCGGGAGGGCGGCGGCGTGCCGCTGGTCCGCATCGCCCACACGCTCAAGGGAACCGCCGCCAACATCGGCGCCGTGCGCCTGAGCCGTCTGGCTTCCCTGCTGGAACAGCAGGCGCTGACCCAGGGCGGCTGGCCGACCGGGAACCCGCACTGCGAAGCGCTGGAGCATGTCGCCGAAGCCACCCTGGACGTGCTGGCGTCCAGAATCCAGCCGCTGGACGGTGCGGCGATGGAACAGGAAACGGCCTGACGCAACGAATACTCTTCTGCCAGTTACTTTGTTTCCGAAGATATTTTGCAGAGTTTCGCAAGAAGAGCAGCGACTTCACGCCGCAGATCCATTCTGTAATCAGTATTCCTGGTGACCGAATGGTATGCGGGGTTTAGAGTGCACGTCCTCGGTCTGTGCCGATCATTCGTACTCTTACCCAGTAAAGTTCCTCATCATGATGGCTGCCGGAAGCATTCTCCACGTCATCTCGATCCGGGCGAAGGTCGTGGCGGTCGCGGTGTTCGTCTTTGCCGCGGTCGGCCTGTCCTCCGTCCTCACCATGCGCGACATGAACCGGCAGACCGACCATCTGTCGGCGGTGCAGCACGACACGCAAGACCTGGTCGGCAGCGTCATTCCCCTGGTTTCCCTGGTCGGGGAAATCCGCTTCGACGTGGTGCAGACACAGCAGTGGCTGACCGACGTCTCCGCCACCCGCGGGCTGGACGGCTTGAACGACGGTCCGGAAAAGGCCGCCGACTATGCCCGCCGGTTCGACGAGCACACGGCCAGGGCCACCGAACTGGCGCGGGCGCTGAACCTGCCCCGGGTGGTCGAGGAGATCGGGCACGCCCGCAAGGCCTTCACCCCCTATTACGAGATGGGGCGGCGCATGGCTCAGGCCTACATCGACGGCGGGCCGGAAGCCGGCAACCGGATCATGGGCGAGTTCGACAGCGTCGCCGACGCCATGGGCGACAGCATGGAGGCATTGGGCGCCAGTGTCGTCGCCCTCAGCGCCGACCGGCTGACGGATCTGACCGCCGGAATCGGGGCGGTGCGGGAGGCGGCCGACGGGCTGCGCTGGACCCTGACCGGCGCCGGGCTGGTCATCCTGCTGATGGCCATGGCCTGTGTCGTCTTCCTGGAGGCGGCGATGATCCGCCCGATGGAGCGGCTGTGCCGTGCCATGGTGGCGCTGGCCGGCGGCAGCCTGGACGTCGAGGTCGGCCTGACCGAGCGCAGGGACGAGATCGGCCACATGGCCGACACCGTCCGCGTCTTCCAGCTGGGCGCGCAGGAGAATGCCCGGCTGCGGCTGGCCCAGGAGGAGACCCGCCGCCGCGGCGAGGTGGAGCGGCGTCAGGCGCTGGAGGCGATGGCGGAGAAGGTGGAGCGCGAGACCCGCGTCGCCGTCGATCATGTCGCCGAACGGACCGGCCGCATGAGCGGCAATGCCGGCGCCATGGCGGAATCGGCGGTGCAGGTCAGCGACAACGCCCAGAACGTCGCCGCCGCCGCCCAGCAGGCGCTGAGCAACGCCGAGACCGTCGCCGCCGCGACGGAGGAGCTTTCGGCCTCCATCGGCGACATCGGCATGCAGGTGTCCACCGCCACCCGGGTCACCGGCCGCGCGGTGGAGCGGGCGGGGCTGGCCCGCTCCACCATCGAACGGCTGTCGGCGTCGGTCGAGCGCATCGGCGCCGTCGCCCGGCTGATCGGCGACATCGCCAGCCAGACCAACCTGCTTGCGCTGAACGCCACCATCGAGGCGGCGCGGGCCGGCGAGGCTGGCCGCGGTTTCGCAGTGGTGGCCAACGAGGTGAAGACCCTCGCCAGCCAGACCGCGCGATCCACCGAGGAGATCGGCTCGCTGATCGCCGAGGTGGAGTCGGTGACCGCATCGGCCGTCGGCGTCGTCGGAGAGGTGTCGGAAACCATCGACGAGGTGGCCGGGATTTCCTCCTCCATCGCCGCCGCGGTGGAGGAGCAGGCGGCGGCAACCCAGGAGATCGCCCGCTCGGTCAGCCAGACCAGCGACGCGGCGAAGGAGGTGTCACGGCGCATCGGCCGCGTTTCCGCCGAGGCGGACGCCACCCAGAGCCGCGCCGGCGAGGTGCGGGCGGTGGCGGACGACGTCGCCGGCGGTATCGACGCGCTGCGCAACGTGCTGATCCGCGTGGTCCGAACCGCCACCAGCGACGTCGACCGCCGCAAGCGCCCGCGTTTCGCCGTGTCGATGGGCTGCGCCCTGGACGTCGCCGGTGCCGGTCCGATGCGTGCCAGCGTCGCGAACCTGTCCGCGGGCGGCGCCATGCTGACCGGCGCCCCGGACCATGCGGCCGGCGCGATGGTGACCCTGCGCATCGACGGAGTGGCACGGCCGCTCACGGCGCGGGTCAAGTCCAGCGAGCGCGGCCGGCTGCACCTGAAGTTCGATCTGCCCGACGCCGACCAGGAGGCGTTCGAGCGTGAGGTGGAGCGCCTGACCCATGGCCTGACGCCGATGGCCGCTGTTGCGTGACGCCGCGGCTTTGTTGCGGTCTTCCGAAGGCCGCCTACGGCCGGCCTAAAGCCCGCCTAAAGACCGATGAAGGGCTGCATCAGCCGGCCCATCAGCCCGGTGAAACGCAGCGGCGCGTCGGTCGCGATCAGGCAGACGCAGTCGCGGTGACTGTCGGCGATGGGCTGGTGGTTGGTCTCGCCATCGACCTCCGCCAGGTCGCCGGGGCCGTAGCGGCCGAGCTCGTCGGCGAAATGGCCGCTCAGCACCACGGTCAGTTCCAGCCCGCCATGGCCATGGTGGGGCAGGGCGGTGCCGGGCGCGATGCGCAGAAGCTGCGCCGCGCCGCCGGACGCCGTGCGCGGCAGCAGTTCCACCCGCCGCACACCGGGGGCCAGACGCTGCCAGGACAGTCCGTCCAGAGAAGGCACATAGGCCCGCAGCGGACGGGGCAGGCCCATTGCCGGTTCCGGCGCGGATGCGGCTTTCGGCTTGCTCCACTGCGGCTTGAGGCGCAGGGCCTTGCAGGGGTTGGCCGGCGCCTCCTCCCGGTCGAGCCGGTCCAGGGTGGCGGCCAGCGACAGGCTTTCCAGCGGGGCGGGCGGCAGATCCTCCAGCAGGGCTCCGCCCAGGGCCTCGACCTCGGCCAGTGTGGCGCGGCAGTCGGGGCAATGGGCGAGATGGACCGCCACGGCCAGCGACAGCCCCTCTCCCAGGCTGCCGGCGCCATAGGCCACCAGCAGCGCATCGCTGGGGTGGTGGTTCGGCAGCAGGGGCAGGGCGGCATCGGGGTGGTGGGCGGTCATCGGTCGTCGTCTCCCAACGCCTTGCGGATCTTGGCCATGGCCAGACGCAGGCGCGATTTCACTGTGCCCAGCGGCACGTCCAGCCGTTCGGCGATGGCCGGATGGGCGAGGTCGGCGAAGAAGGACAGCCGAACCACCTCCGCCTGTTCCGGCGTCAGCGCCGCGAGCGCGCCGCGCAGGCGGCGGGCACGGCGGTCGCCCTCCAGCACTTCGTCGGCGCGCGGGCGGTCGTCCTCATGCTCCAGCAACTCGTCGTCCGACACCTCCGGATGCCGTTCCCGGCGCAGCGCGTCGATGCGCAGGTTGCGCGCGATGGTGAAGACCCAGGTGGCCGCCTCCGCCTTCGCCGGATCGTAGAGCTGTGCCTTGCGCCACACCGAGAGCATGGTGTCCTGCGCCAGATCCTCCGCCCGCTGCGCCGGCATGCCCAGCTTCAGCATGTAGGCCTTCACCCTTGGGGCGAAATGGGCGAACAGCCGGGCAAAGGCCTGACGGTCACCCGCCGCCACCGCCACCAGATCGGCGGACAGCCGCGCCGCCGCCGGATCGTCGCAGCCGCGTGCAGCCAGCCCGGCCTTTGCCCGGTCCGCTCCGGCGGAGTGCGTCAGAAGAGTGGCGAGTGGGGCGATCATGCTGGGGTTACGCCGACGCCTGCGCTTCGGATCACTGCCGCCCCGTGTCTTTTTGTCCAATCTGCCGGGTGGCGGGAAAGCGCGAGCGTGGCGATGATCCAACCGCGATCCGCCTCCGTATCCCGATCACACGCCGAGCCTACCCAATTCGGATAGAGTGCGGCCCCGGACATCGTCGAGACCCCCCCGACTACCGCCAAGACCCCCCAAGAGGGCCGCCCCATGCCGCATTCAACGCCCGAGTCGAGCCCACCCGAGTCCAGCCCGCCGGCACGGCTCGACATCGCCGTCATCGGCGCCGGCATCGCCGGACTGTCGGCGGCGTGGCTGCTGTCGAAAACGCACCGCGTCACCCTGTACGAGAAGGAGGACCGGCCGGGCGGCCACGCCAACACGGTGGAGGCCGACGGCGCCGGTCCGGTCGATACAGGGTTCATCGTCTACAACGAGCCCTGCTATCCCAATCTGGTGGCGCTGTTCGAGCATCTGGGCGTGGCGACGCGGGCGACGGACATGAGCTTTTCCGCCTCGCTGGACGGCGGGCGGGTGGAATATGCCGGCAGTTCGCTCGCAACCCTGTTCGCGCAGAAGCGCAACCTGCTGCGCCCGCGCTTCTGGCGGATGCTGTCCGACCTGCTGCGCTTCTACCGTGAGGCGCCGGGGCTGCTGGCCGAGTTGCAGCAAAGTTCGGCGGCGGAGGCGCTGACGCTGGGCGATGTGCTGGACCGCGGCGGCTATTCCGATGCCTTCGTCCGCGACCATCTGCTTCCCATGGCCGCCGCGATCTGGTCGACCCCGGCCCAGTCGATGCGCGACCATCCCGCCGCCGCCTTCATCCGTTTCTGCGACAACCACGGCCTGCTGAAGATCAAGGGCCGCCCGGTCTGGCGCACGGTGGAGGGCGGCAGCCGCAGCTATGTCGGGCGCATCCTGGCCGACATGCCCGGCGCCCTGCGCCTGAACTGTGCGGTGGAGGGCATCGTCCGCGAGGGGGGCCGTGTGCTGGTGCGTGACCGCCGCGGTGCGGTGCGCGCCCACGACCATGCGGTGATCGCCACCCATGCCGATCAGGCGCTGGCCCTGCTGGAGGATGCGGACGGGGAGGAGCGCCGGCTGCTGGGCGCCTTCGGCTATGAACGCAACCTCGCCATCCTGCACGGCGACGCCTCCCTGATGCCGAAGCGGCGGGCGGTATGGTCGAGCTGGAACTATCTGGCAGAGCAGGGAAATGGCGGGAAGGACGCGGTCTGCGTCAGCTACTGGATGAACCGCCTGCAAGGCTTCCTGCCCAGGGAGCGCGACCTGTTCGTCACGCTGAACCCGCTGCGCCCGCCGCGCGAGGGCAGCATCCTGCGCAGCGTCCTCTATGACCATCCCATCTTCGGGATGGAGGCGCTGGCGGCGCAGAAGCAGCTGTGGAGTCTGCAAGGGCAGCGGCGGACCTGGTTCGCCGGCTCCTATTTCGGTGCCGGCTTCCACGAGGACGGCGCGCAGGCCGGGCTTGCGGTGGCGGAGGCGCTGGGTGGCCTGCCCCGGCCCTGGACGGTGCCGAACCCGTCCGGCCGCATCCATGTCGGACCGGCGCCGGTTCCGCATGCCCGTGCCGCCGCTTTGGAGGCGGTGTGATGGAGGCTAGGCCCTTCGCCTCCGGCCTCTATGTCGGCAGCGTGATGCACCACCGGGTGAAACCGGTGCGGCACCGGCTGTCCTACCGGGTGTTCAGCCTGCTGGCCGATCTGGACGAGCTTCCCCGGCTGGACCGCGAGCTGCGGCTGTTCGGCCACAATCGTTTCGGACTGCTCGGCTTTAAAGATGACGATTTCGGCCCGTTGGGTGCTGAATCCCCTCTCCCCCCCGGGGAGAGGGAGATTAAGGGATTGAAGCAGTGGGCCGAGGGCCAGCTTGCCGCCGCCGGGATCGAGGGGGGAGGGCCGGTCCGGCTGCTCTGCTTCCCGCGGGTGCTGGGCTTCGTCTTCAACCCGCTCTGCGTCTGGTTCTGCCATCGCCGCGACGGGTCGCTCGCCGCGATCATCCACGAGGTGTCCAACACCTTCGGGCAGCGCCACGCCTATCTGATCCCGGCCGCGGCCGGGCCGGACGGGCTGGTGCGCCAGCGCTGCGCCAAGGGCTTCTACGTCTCGCCCTTCATGGACATGGAGACCGCCTATCATTTCCGCATCCGCCCGCCCGTCGGGCTGGCGGGGGAGCCGATGGCGGTGTCGATCCGCCAGACCGATGCCGAGGGGCCGGTGCTGCACGCCGCGCTGACCGCCCGGCGGGTGGAGCTGACCGACGGCGCCATCCTGCGCGCCTGGACCCGCCATCCGCTGATGACCGCCAAGGTGGTGGCCGGCATCCATTGGGAGGCGCTGCATCTGTGGCGCAAGGGGCTGGCGATCCGCCCGCGCCCGCCGGCCCCGGCCCATCCCGTCACCATCGTGAAAAGTGCTGCCCTGCCCGTTTCCGAGAAGGCTTTCCGCCCATGACAGACGCTGTTACCGATATCGCTTCCGACATCGCCGCGAGCACGCTTCGGCGGCAGCCCCGATGGCTGCGGCTGGTGACCGGAGGGGATTTGTGGACCGGCGCCCTGGCAAGGATGGCGGGCCGCATCCGCCGGGGCGAGCTGACCCTGCGCCTGCCCGATGGGCGGACGATGTGCGTCGGCGATCCGGCGCAGGGGCCGCGGGCCGATCTGACGCTGCTGGACGGCGCGGCGGCGCGACGCCTGCTGCTGGGCGGCGGCATCGGCATGGCGGAGGCCTATGGCGACGGGCTGTGGCGCACCGCCGACCTGCCGTCGCTGATCGAGCTGGCGATCCGCAACGAGGCGGAACTGGGCGGCAACGCGAAGAGAAATGTGCTGAAGGGCACACTGGCGGCGGGGCTGGCCAACCGGCTGTTCCACCGCAGCCATGCCAATTCCCGACGCGGCAGCCGCCGCAACATCGCCTTCCATTACGATTTGGGCAACGACTTCTACCGCCTGTGGCTCGACCCCGGTATGACCTACTCCTCCGCCCTCTATGGGCGGGAGGGGCAGAGCCTGGAGGACGCGCAGGACGCCAAGATCGCCCGCGTCGCCGAACTGCTGCAGCTCCGCCCCCGTGACCGGGTGCTGGAGATCGGCTGCGGCTGGGGCGGCATGGCGGAGCATCTGGCCGGCCGCTTCGGCGCCTCGGTCACCGGCCTGACCCTGTCGGCGGAGCAGCTCGCCTTCGCCCGCGGCCGCGTGGATCGCGCCGGGCTGGCGGATCGGGTCGATCTGCGGCTGACGGATTACCGGGATGCCGGCGGCAGCTTCGACCGCATCGTCTCCATCGAGATGATCGAGGCGGTGGGGGAGGAGCATTGGCCGCGCTATTTCGCCACCCTGCGCGACCGGCTGCTGCCGGGCGGAGCGGCGGTCGTGCAGGCGATCACCATCGACGACGCGCGTTTTCCCTCATACCGCCGCCGCTGCGATTTCATCCAGCGCCACATTTTCCCCGGCGGCCTGCTGCCGTGCCCGTCGGCCCTGCGCGCCGAGGCGGAGCGGGCCGGGCTGGTGGTGGAGCATGTCGAGACCTTCGGCGACTCCTATGCCCGGACCTGCGCGGAGTGGCGGCGGCGCTTCCTGGAGGCCGGGCCGCAGGTGGCGGCGCTGGGCTTCGACGCGCGGTTCCGCCGGCTGTGGGACTATTACCTCGCCTATTGCGAGGCCGGGTTCCGCGCCGGGACCATCGATGTCGGACTCTGGCGTTTCCGCAGGCCGTGAGCGGGAGACCCCTTGCGATGAAGATCGAGGATTTCGCCGCCAACACGCCCGAACTGCGGATCGAGCATTATTTCGCCGGGCGCACCCACGCCTGGGGGGTGTTCGAGGACCGTTTCGGCACGCTGCGCCGCAGCTTTACCGTCGCCATCGACGGGCAGTGGGATGGGCGGGAACTGGTGCTGGACGAACGCTTCCTCTATGCCGACGGCGAGACCGAGCGCCGGGTCTGGCGCATCGCCAAAACGGCCGAGGGCCATTACGAGGGGCTGGCCGACGACGTGATCGGCACGGCGGTGGGGCGGACGGCCGGCAACGCGCTGAACTGGACCTACGAAATGGCGCTGAAGGTGGGCGGCGACCGCTGGCGCGTGCGTTTCGACGACTGGATGTGGCTGCAACCGGGCGATGCGCTGATCAACCGTGCCAACGTCTATCGATGGGGCCTGTGGATCGGTACGGTCAGCCTGTTCTTCCTGCCGGAAAACCGGCTGGCGCAGCCCGGCGCCGTCAGTCCGGCGGAGCCGCGCCCAGCCGCTGCCGAATGAGGCGCAGCGGCGCGCCCAGCAGCGGCAGGCGCAGATAGACATGCTCGCCTGAATCCCAATGGTCGATGTGTTCGGCCACCCGCCCGTCGTCGGCCTGCCGCACCTCGCTGGTGCCGATGACGTCCATGCGGCCGATGCCGGTCACCGTCGCCTCGAACCGCCAGCGCAGGATCGCCAGATCGGGGGCGAACAGCCGGTGGGTGACGGCGAAGCGCAGGTCGCGGCAGCCGTTCAGCGTGTGGACCAGCACCGCGCGCACCGCATCGCGCCCGTGGGCATCGTTGAAGGGATCGCGGAACCGCACCTCCGGCACTGTCAGCGCGGCAAGCCGGTCGAGCGCACCGAGGCTCAGATGTTCGAAGAAGTCGGCCCAGGCGTCCAAGCCCTGGCTCCTGGCGTCGTCCGTCATGCTCCCGTCGCCTTGCGCACCAGGGGGAAGTAAAGCCGATAGGGCAGGCAGCGCGCCAGCTTCAGCTTGCGGGTGAAGCGCCGGGGGAAGGTGATCTCGAACCGGTCGCCATCCAGCCCGTCAGCCAATTCGCGGGCCGCATCCTCCACCGGCATCAGGTCCGGCATGGGGAAGCGGTTGCGGGCGGTCAGCGGCGTGTCGATGAATCCGGGGCAGACCAGCTGAAGCCTGATCCCGGCGCGGTCGCAGTCGGGCTTCAGCGATTCGCACAGGTTGATCAGCGCCGCCTTGGTCGGGCCATAGGCCGCCGCCGTCGGCAGGCCGCGGTATCCGGCGACCGACGCCACCACCGCCAGCTGTCCGCGCCCGCGCGCCCGCATCCGCGGCAGCAGCGCCTCCAACCCATGGACGACGCCCATATAGTTGACCTCCATCAGCCGGCGGGCGGTGTCGGCGGAGAAATCCTCCAGCGACATCGGGCTGTGGGTGCCGGCGTTCAGCACCGCCCGCTCGATTGGGCCCAGCCGGCTTTCGATGGCGTCGACGGTGGCCGCGGTCGCCTTGCGGTCGGTCACGTCCAGAGGAAACATGCGCATCCGGTCGGGCACCATCTGGACGGCCGCCGTCAGATCCTCGACGGTGCGGGCGGACAGTGCCACCCGCGCCCCTTCATTGGCGAGGTGGACCGCCAACGCCCGGCCGATGCCGCTGCCGGCCCCGGTGATCCAGGTGACAGCCTGCGAACCGCCCTCCGGGTCCTTGCCCCTGTCACCACCCGTACCGTCCATGGCGCGCGCCCCGCACAATCCAACCGTTGCGGTACGTGGCCGAGGCTCCGCCGGATCACCGGATGCTGCGGGCCAGCCGGTCGCCGCGTTCCGACAGGTCGCGCATCAGGGCACGGGCCTCGTCCTCCCCGGTCCAATGGGCGACCGACGCGATGCCGTCGGGGGTATCCGCGGCACCGTCGCGGCCGCCGGCGGAATCGTCCGGCAGGCCGAATACCTGTCCCGCCCGCGCCTCCACCACCGCGAAGCGGCCGTCTCCGGCCACCAGACGGAAGCTGCCCTTCTCCTCCACCACCGAAACCCGGGTCATCGGCCGTCTCCCTGGCATTGTGTCGATGGACGGTTCAACCGGCGGAAGAGCCGGAAGGTTGCGGTGCGTCGAAATTACCCACGACAGCGGGCTGGAACGGTGGTAGTGAGACTTATTCGCACTCATCCGCGCTTGCCGTTTCCCAATCTCCGATTGTTCGTTTTACCAACAAAACTGTGGTCTGACAGCGTCGAATTCCCACAAAAAACGAATGATTCCGCACTGGGCGCGGACGATTTTCAGTGCGAGTGCGACTCATTCGCATTATAACCGCGGTGGGGTGTCTGCTTCGGGGCATAGTTCCGGAGCGCCATCGGGTTTTTTGCAGTGCGCGTGCGGGGCACGCGCCGAGGGGGAGTTGGACCGCCATGCCGACATCGTTTCGCCACCGTCCTGTCCTGGCCGCCGCACTTGCCGGCGCCGGGGCGTTGATGGCCGGCGCCGTCCGGGCGCAGGAGGCCGCCGCGCCCGCCGCCGCACCGGGGGTGGCTCAGGGTGTGGCGCAAGGGGCGGCATCAGGGGTGGCTCAGGGGGTGGCGCAGGGTGTGCCGGACGCCGCGGCGGCGCTGGCATCGCTGCCGCACGACCTGTCGCCCTGGGGCATGTTCGTCACGGCCAGCCCGGTGGTGCAGGCGGTGATGGTCGGTCTGGCGCTCGCCTCGGTCGTCACCTGGACCATCGCCATCGCCAAGACGGCGGAAGTCACCTCGGCCAAGCGCAAGGCGCGGGCGGCGCTGGAGATGCTGGAGGAGGCGCGGTCGCTGTCGCAGGCGGCGGAGCGGGTCGGCTTCAGCCAGGGCACTGCCGGCGCGCTGGTCCGCGCGGTGCTGGCGGAGACCCATATGTCGGCCGATGCGCCGTCGCGCGACGGGCTGATGGACCGCGCCGCCTCGCGGCTGGAGCGGATCGAGGCGGCGGCCGGCCGGCGCATGGCACGTGGCACCGGCATCCTCGCCACCATCGGGTCGACCGGCCCCTTCATCGGCCTGTTCGGTACGGTGTGGGGCATCATGACCAGCTTCATCGGCATCTCCAAGGCGCAGACGACCAACCTTGCCGTCGTCGCGCCGGGCATCGCCGAGGCGCTGCTGGCGACCGCCATCGGCCTCGTCGCCGCCATCCCGGCGGTGGTGGTCTACAACGCCTGCAGCCGGGCCATCGGCGGGCACAAGGCACAGCTGACCGACGCGTCTGCCGCCGTGCTGCGCCTGCTGAGCCGCGACATCGACCGCCATGCCCTGCCGCGTCCCCATGCGGTGCAGGGCCATGCCGTGCCGGGACATGCCGTTCAGGGCCACGGCAATTCCCGTGCGGCGGAGTAACGGCGATGGGTGCGCGCCTCGGTTCCGGCAACGAAGACGATCTGACCGAAACCCATGAGATCAACGTCACGCCCTTCATCGACGTCGTCCTCGTCCTGCTGATCATCTTCATGGTCGCGGCGCCGCTGGCGACGGTGGATGTGCCGGTCGATCTGCCGGCCTCCACCGCGACGCCGACGCCGCGGCCGGACAAACCGCTGTTCCTGACCATCCAGGCCGACAAGACGCTGTCGCTGGGCGAAACCGCGACGACGAAGGAAGCGCTGGGTGCGGCGCTGGACGCCGCCACCAACGGCGACAAGACGCAGCGCGTCTTCCTGCGCGCCGACAAGACCGTCGATTACGGCGCCCTGACCGAGGTGATGAACAGCCTGCGCGGCGCCGGCTATCTGAAGATCGGCCTCGTCGGGCTGGAATCGGCGCCAACGCCATGAGTGCCGCCTTCGACCATGGTTCTGTCGACTGGTCCGCCACCGATGGGGAGCGGCCGGCGCAGGGAGCCTTCCGCTGGGGCGGCAGCCTGATGCTGGCGCTGGGCGTCCATGCCGCGGCCGGTGTCGCGATGGTCGCCTGGCATGTGCCGATCATGCCGTCCGAGGCCGAGCCGCCGGCCGTTCTGCTGGAACTCGCGCCGCTGCCGGTTGCTCCGCCGGAACCGACGCCGGCCATCGACATCCCCCTGCCGGAACCGATGCCGGAGCCGGTGATCGAACCGCCACCGCCCGAACCCGAGCCGGAGCCGGTCGTCGAGGAACCGCCCCCGCCGCCCGAGCCGCCCCCCGTGGTCGAGCCGGAGGTCGTGCTGCCGAAGCCGCCGCCCGAACCGCCGAAGCCCAAGCCCGAGGTGAAGAAGGAGGCGCCCAAGCCGAAGCCGGAGAAGCCGAAGCCGCCGCGTCCGGTCGCCCAGCCGGCGCAGCCCGCCCCGGTGGCGGCCCCGCCGGCACCGACCCAGGCGCCCGCCCCGGCGGCCCCGGCGCCGTCGGCCGCGCCCAGCCGGGCGGTGCCGAGCTGGCAGGGCCGGCTGCTGAGCCATCTGGAGCGTCACAAGCGTTATCCGCGCGCCGCCCAGGCCCGTCGGCAGGAAGGCGTCGCCCAGGTCCGCTTCACCATCGACCGCGAGGGCAACGTCCTGTCGGTCCAGCTCGACCGCAGTTCCGGCGTCAGTTCGCTGGACGAGGAGACGGTGGAGATGGTCCGCCGTGCCTCCCCCCTGCCGGCCCCGCCGGAGGAGATGGCGAAGGACCGCATCGAACTGGTGGTTCCGGTCCAGTTCTTCATCCGCTGACCCCCAGCCCGTCCAACCGCCTCCTGCCGTCAGAGCCCATCCCATGGCCAACGCCAGCAAGCCGCGCAGCCAGCGCCTGTGGTACCGCACGCTTCAAAACATCCATCTGTGGGTCGGGCTGATCCTCTGTCTGCCGCTGGTCGTCCTCGGCATCACCGGGTCCATCCTTGTGGTGGACGAGGAACTGCGCAGCCTGTCCGGCGACGCACCGGCCCGGGAATCGTCCGGGGCGCCGGCCGACGGTGCGATGCAGCCGGTGTCCGCCATCCTGGCCGCCGCCCGTGCCGCCGCACCGGCCGGGACGCAGCCGGGCTTCCTGGTCCTGCCGGAAGAGGCGGGCCGCCCGGCCACCGTGCGCCTCGTCGCCGCGCGTGGCGGTGAACGGGGCGGGGAGCGGCCGCAGGGTGCCCCTCAAGGTGCTTCCCAGGGTGCCCCGCCTCCGCAGGGGGGACCGGTCGGCATGCTCAGCATCGATCCGGTGTCGCTGGCGGTGAGCGGCGGTTCCAACCCGGCGCAGGCGTCCGGCGGCTTCCTGCGCACGGTCCACATGCTGCACGGCAACCTGCTGATCCGCGACCGCAGCGGTCGCGAACTGGTCGGCTGGCTGGGCGTGGCGATGCTGGTGCTGGGCGTCAGCGGCCTCGTCCTGTGGTGGCCGCGGCCGGGCCGCTGGAAGGCCGCCTTCACCGTCAAGGCAGGCGCCCGCGGCGTGCGCCTGCACCGCGACCTGCATGGGGCGGTCGGCATCTGGTCGCTGCTGGTCTTTCTGATCGTCAGCTTCTCCGGCGTCTATCTCGCCTTCCCGCAGACGCTGGGGGCCGGTGTGTCGTCGGTTCTGCCGGCCCGCGACCTGCGCGCCGCGGTGACGGTCCAGCCGGTGAAGGGCGCCAGCCCCATCGATGTCGACCGTGCCGTCGCCCTGGCGCAGGACGCGATGCCGGGAGCGGTCCTGCGCTCCGTCTCACCGCCGGCGCGGCCGGATCAGGCCTACCGGATCGGCCTCGCCCCGGCCGGGCAGGCGCATGGCGCGCCCATCGCCACGGTGTTCGTCGATCCCTGGACCGCGCAGGTGGCCGAGATCCGCGACCCGGCAGGCTACAGTGCCGGCGAGACTGTCGTCGCGTGGCAGCGCCCGCTGCATGCCGGCGAGGGGCTGGGGCCGCTGTGGAAATGGGCGGTTTTCCTGTCCGGCATCCTGCCGCCGCTGTTCGCCGTCACCGGCACGCTGATGTGGTGGCTGAAGCGCAAGGCCCGCCGGGCCAAGAACGCCGAGCGCGCGGCAGCGCTGGCGGCTGCGGAGTGAGAATGGCGGGGGCGTCGTCCGCTGACGACGTCTCCTCAATCCTGCCCCTTAATCCCCTCCCTCAATCCAGAGTCGGTTCCATCCGCTTGCCCACCCGCCGCTGGGAGTCGACGGCGGCGCGCAGGCGGTCGCGGGCGGCACCGCGGCTGCCGGCGGTGGCGGCCGGGCGCAGGCCGTTCAGGGCCGCCAGGAAATTGGTGCCGGCGCGGCCCTTCGGTTCGGCAGCGCGACGGGCCGGCAACGCCGGGATCTCCTGCGTCACCACATCGCGGCCGGCGTCGGTCTCCGTCGCCTTCGCCTGGGCGCGGGCCTGCTGCGCCTCCACCCGGGCGCGGGCGACGATGCGGTCGCGCAACTCGGCGTCGAGCGTGCGGAAAACGCGCGACGCCTCGGTCAACTCATTCTCCCGTCCGCTGTCCAGCGTCCGCTTCAGGGCGTTGGCGAGCAAGCGGCATTCCAGGACGCCGGGCACTCGCTCGCGCTCCACCGCGCGGGCGAGGACGCCGACGGCTTCGAGGGTTTCGCGGTCGAGAGTGCCCTGGGGCATGGTATGGCCCGATCCAAAAGGGTTAGGGCCGACACTATCGGTCGGCAAGCGAGCTTATTCAACCCGCTTGTCAGCCATTTGTGCGGTGCACCCGGATCAGCGCCCGGCGGTGGTTTCCGGCCGGTCCTGCTCGACCGCGCCGCGGCGCTGGAGCCATTCGGCGATCATCCAGCAGAAGGCCGCCCAGGCGGCGCCGACGCTCCAGCCCGCCAGCACGTCGGTCGGCCAATGGACACCGAGATAGACACGGCTCGACCCGATGATGAGCGTCAGCACCATCGCCCAGGTCAGCAGATAGGCCTTGGTGCGGCGGCCCTCGACGAACTGGGTCAGCAGGGCGCCCAGCGTCAGGTAGACGACGGCCGACTGCATGGCATGGCCGCTGGGGAAGCTGGCGGAAATCACCTCGTCGCCATGCGGCACCAGATCGGGACGGGCACGGTCGAACAGCCTCTTCAGCACGGTGCTGAGCAACCCGCCGCCGCCGACCGACACCAGCACCAGCAGGGCCGCCGCCCGCTTGTGCAGCAACAGCAGGAAGCCCAGCGTGGCGACGGTCAGGATGGCGAGGATGGTGGTGCTGCCGAGCGAGGTGATGTCGCGCGCCACCCGGGCCAGCCACCAGGGACCGCCGGGCTGGTCGGGATTCAGCGGGTCACGCAGCGCCATCAGGATGCGCTTGTCGAAGGCGGTGGTTTCCCCCTCCATCACCTCGCCGGCCAGTTCGACGAAGCCGAACAGCAGGCCGGCGATCACCGAGAGGCTGACCAGCATGCCCAGCCGGTGCCGGCTCAGATTCGCCCAGAACCCGCTTCCACTCCCGCCCGCGATACCCTCGTTCCCGCTCACCCGCACCCTCCATCCCTGTTGCCGTTCAGGCGGGAGAGAGAAGCCGCACCGGTGAGCCGGCCGTCCAGGCCAGGATATCCTCCAGGGCGTCGCGGTAGAACACCGCATAATTCTCCCGCGTCACGTAGCCCAGATGGGGCGTCAGAACGGTGTTGGGAAGGTCAAGCCAAAGGCTGTCTTTCGGCAGAGGCTCTTCGGGGAAGACGTCGATGCCGGCGCCGCCGATATGGCCATGGCGCAGCGCATGGGTCAGCGCCGCCTCGTCCACCAGCCCGGCGCGCGAGGTGTTGACGAACAGCGCGGTCGGCTTCATCGCGGCGATCTCGCCGGCCCCGACCACACCGCGGGTGCGCTCGCTCAGCACCAGATGGACGCTGACCACGTCGGAGGTCGCGAACAGCTCGCCTTTCTCCACGCGGGCCACACCGGCCTCGGCGGCGCGCTCGTCGGTCAGGTTGGGGCTCCAGGCCACCACCTCCATGCCGAAGGCCTGACCGACCCTGGCGACCTTGCTGCCGAGCTTGCCCAGGCCGACCAGACCCAGCCGCTTGCCGCCGAGATCGCCGGTCAGGCCGGTCTGCCAGCGCCCCTCGCGCAATGCCCGCTCCTCGGCCGGGATGCGCTTGGCCAGCGCCAGGATCAGGCCCCAGGTCAGTTCCGCCGTCGGCGCGCCGACCATGCGGGTGCCGCAGATTGGGATGCCGCGGGCCGCACAGGCCTTCAGGTCGATGGCGTTGTTGCGGGCGCCGGTGGTGATCAGCAGCTTGAGGTTCGGCAGCCGACCGATCAGCGATGCCGGGAACGGCGTGCGCTCCCGCATGATGACCAGAACGTCGAAGGGCTCCAGCGCCGCCGCCACCGCGTCCTGATTTCCGAGCGGTCGCTCGAAAACCGTCAGGCTGCTTCCCGCCGGAAGCTGCGACCAGTCGGCGAGGTCGCGGGCGACCCCCTGGTAGTCGTCGAGGATGGCGATGCGCATGGAGCCCGTCCTCTCTTACTTGGTGAAGTAGGGCGCCAGATTGGCGCGGATGCGGTCCAGCACCGGGACGGCGGTCGCCGGCACCTCGAACGGGCGGCCGGTGATGGTCTCGCCGGCCTCGATGTAGACGCGCGCGGCCTCCAGCACCACGTCGGCGGGGATCTCCGGAACGTCCTGGGTGTAGGGATCGCAGCGGGCGACGACCCAGTTGCGGACGAAGTCCTTGTCGAAGCTCTCCGGCTTCTCGCCGGCCTCGAACCGCTCCTGATAGCTGCCGGCGAACCAGTAGCGCGAGCTGTCGGGCGTGTGGATCTCGTCGGCCAGCAGGATGTTGCCGTCCGCGTCGAAGCCGAATTCGTACTTGGTGTCGACCAGGATCAGGCCGCGCTCGGCCGCCATCTTCTGGCCGCGGGCGAACAGTGCCAGCGCCTTGTCCGACACCTCGTCCCACTGGGCGCGGGTCAGCAGGTTGCGCCCGACGATCTCGGTCGCGGTCAGCTCCTCGTCATGGCCGGCGTCGAAGGCCTTGGTGGTCGGCGTGATGATCGGGGTGCCGAGCTTCTGGTTCTGGCGCAGCCCGTCGGGGAAGATATGGCCGTACATCTCGCGCCGGCCCTGCTTGTACATCGACCAGATCGAGGTGCCGGTGGTGCCGGCCATATAGTCGCGCACCACGACCTCGACCGGCATGATGGTCAACCGCTTCGCCACCACCACGTTGGGGTCCGGGTATTCCAGGACGTGGTTGGCGCAGATGTCCTTCGTCGCCTCGAACCAGAAGCGGGCAGTCTGGGTCAGCACCTGCCCTTTGAACGGGATGGCGGTGAGGGCGCGGTCGAAGGCCGACAGACGGTCGGTTGTGATCAGGATCCGCCGCCCATCCGGAAGGTCGTAGTTTTCACGCACCTTGCCGCGGTAATGATTGGGCAGCTCCGGGATGAAGGCGTCGCGAAGAACGTTGGTCAGGTGCGGGGCGAGCAGGGCGGTGTCAACCATGGGATCCTGGTCCGGATGCAGGGGCGGATGCGAGAGGCGCGCATGATACCCGAAACCCCTGCCGGAGCCAGGACGCTAATTTAGGAGGGAGGATCGCTGTCCGATGCATGACGGGACCATCGAAATGCCGGATCCTGAGCTTGCCGGCGACTATGTCCTGGCGCCGGGAATCGTCCGCGTCTGGTTCGCCGATCTCGCCCGGCTGTCCGGACAAAAGGCGGCGATGCGCGCCCTGCTGTCCGCCGACGAGGTGGAGCGCGCCGACCGGTTCCTGATGGAGCGGCTGACCGACCGCTTCATCCTGCGCCGCGGGCTGCTGCGGCTGCTGCTGGGGCGCTGCACCGGCCGCGATCCGGCTGGGCTGGTCTTCGATTACGGGACGCACGGCAAGCCGTCGCTGCCCGGCGGCCCGGCCTTCAACCTCAGCGACAGCGAGGACAGCCTTGCCATCGCCGTGGCGGCGGAGGGGCGGATCGGCGTCGACATCGAGCAGCTTCGTCCCATCGAGAGCGCCGACGGCATCGCCGACCGCTTTTTCCACACTACCGAGTGCGCCGCCCTGCATGGGCTGGGACCGGAGCGGCGGGACGAAGGCTTCCTGCTGGCCTGGACGCGGAAGGAGGCCTTCATCAAGGCGGCCGGCGTCGGGCTGTCGATGCCGCTCGACCGGTTCGCGGTGGAGGTGAGGCCCGACGCGCCGCCGGCCCTGCTGGAGATCGGCGAGGATCTGCGCGGCGACGTCGGCGTGCCGGCGGACTGGAGCCTGTTCGACTGCCGGGTGCTTCCCGGCACCATCGCCGCCATCGCGGCATATGGCACCGGCTGGACGGTGGAGACGCGGGTGATGGATGAGGGGTTCGCGGGGTAGGGAAACCTTACCTCACTCTCCCCCGGCCAGCGTCCCGGTCAGGCGGTTGCGGATGGCGGAGACGGCGCATTCCAGCGGGCGGTCGTCGTCGGGCTTGGGGGCCTTGTCCATCACGTCGGGGCACATGTCCTGCGCCATCCATACCTGCGGCTTCGGCGGGACCGGGGCGTTGGGATCGCAGGTCGCCGGGTCGGGGTGGGTTTCCTCGGTGCTGCCGTGGGTCGGCTTGACCTCCAGGTTCGGCGAGACGCCGAAGCAGTCCACCAGCGCGCCCGACGGGCGGTAGTAGCGGGCGGTTGTCAGACGGATGCCGGTGTCGACGCTGAGCGAGGAAATCGTCTGCACCGACCCCTTGCCGTAGGAGCGCGAACCGAACAGCAGCGCCCGGTGATGGTCCTGCAGGGCGCCGGCCACGATCTCCGACGCGGAGGCCGAGCCGCTGTTGATCAGCACCACCACCGGCAGCCCGGCCATCAGATCGCCGGCGGTGCCGCGGTAGGTGCGGGATTCCTCGGGATCGCGGCCGCGGACCGATACGATGTCCACCGTCTCCAGGAAGCGGTCGGCCACCTGCACCGCCTGCTCCAGCAGGCCGCCGGGGTTGTTGCGCAGGTCGATGACGGCGCCGGTCAGCCGGCCCTTCGACTGACGGCGCATGTCCTCGATGGCCGAGTCCAGCGCCGAGGAGGTCGATTGGTTGAAGGTGGCGATGCGGACATAGGCGACATTGCCCTCCAGCCGGTAGCGCACCGGCTGGATCTTCACGATGGCGCGGGTCAGCGAGACGCGGGTGTTGGCGTCGGTCGCCGGCGGGCGGCGGATCGACAGGGCGACCGAGCTGCCGACGGGGCCGCGCATGCGGGCGACGGCGTCGTGCAGGTTCAGCCCCTTCACCGCCACATCGTCGATGCGGGCGATCAGGTCGCCGCTGCGCAGGCCGGCGCGGGCGGCGGGCGAGCCGTCGATGGGGGAGACGACCTTGATCAAGCCGCTTTCCTCATCCATCGTCACCTCGATGCCCAGCCCGCCGAACTCGCCCTGCGTCTGTTCACGCAGGTAGCGGTAGCGCTCGGCGTCGAGGAAGCTGGAATAGGGGTCGAGCCCCCCCAACATGCTGTCCAGCGCCGCTTCGGTCAGCAGCCGGTCGCTGGCCTTCGGGTTCTCCGCCTTCTTCTTCTTCAGCCCGTCCTCCGCCTTGTCGATCAGCACCTGCGGGTCGAAGGGCTTCACATGCTCCGTCAAAACGCGGCGCATCGCGTCGGAGAAGAGGACGTAATTGCGGTCGGCGGTGGAGAGCGACCCGTAGCCGCGGATTTTCGCGAAGTCCGTCCGGTAGCGGTCGAGCGCCGCGACGGTGTCGGCACGGCTGGTGGGCGCCACGGCGCAGGCGGGCCCGATCGCCACCATCATCAGCAGCAGGGCAGCCAGCAGCTTCGCCATCCTTGGACCCTCTTGACTGGCCGATCCGGCCGGCGGTCTTGCACGCATCGTTCACTATACCAGGGTTTCGCCGGTTGCCCGACCCTAGCACGTCGTCCGCCCATTCTCAAAGTCCACCCCGATTTCGGCAAGAGGGTCATGCCGGCGGTGGATGGGGCGGACCGCGCGATGGTGCGGAGTCCTGACATAGGATGCACGAACAGCGATGTCGCGCGCCCCGATGGAACGCACGACCGGCGTGAACGGATGAGTACTTTCGGAGGAGGGAGGCTGGGGCGGCGCGCTCAATAGGCGCCGCTGCCCTTCACCACGACGCGCACGGTGCGCAGCATGATGCCGATGTCGGCCCAGAAGTTCCAGCCGACGACATAGGCGGTGTCGAGCTGGACGCGGCGCACGTAATCGACGTCGCTGCGGCCGCTGACCTGCCACAGCCCGGTCAGTCCGGGTCTGCAGCGGGTGTAGAAGGGGAAGCAGGCGTGATAGTAGGACACCTCGTCGTCGATGATCGGACGGGGGCCGACCAGGCTCATGTCGCCGCGCAGCACGTTGACCAGCTGCGGCAGCTCGTCCAGGCTCGATTTGCGCAGGAAGCGACCGACCGGGGTGATGCGCGGGTCGTTGCGCAGCTTGCGCGTCGCCAGCCATTCGGCGCGCGCCTCCTCGTCGGTGGCGAGCAGCCGTTCCAGCACCTCGGCCGAATTGACCACCATCGAGCGGAACTTCAGGCAGGTGAAGGACCGCCCGTCGGCACCGATGCGCCGGTGACCGAACACCGCCGGGCCGCCGTCACGCGCCACCATCCAGGCCAGCACCAGCATCAGCGGTCCAAAAACGGCAAGCAGCCCCAGCGCGCCGACGATGTCGAAGGCGCGCTTGATGCGGTGCCGGTGCAGGGGAGGGCAACCGGGAAGCCGGTCCATCGCCTGCATCGCCGACCGGGTCCCGGCCATCCGGCCGGGGTCCAGACGGGGAGCGCCCAAAAGAGCGATGTTGGACAACGCCATTGTGATCTCTCGTCGCTGAACGTCTCTGGTCAGAGCATAGGACCATCCGAGAGAGGCAACGGCCAGCGCGCGAAAGGGGTCCCGCCAATGGGGCCGCGTCTTTGGAAACAGCGGGTTAGCCCGCCGGTACGTATCAGCAGATCCGGGGAAGCTGTTCTCCGGTCAGCCAATCCACGATCCGGCGGCCGCCGAAACGGGTCTCCATCTGAACGAAGCGGTGGGAGTCTTCCACCACCCGCCCGATGCAGGCGGCGTCCCGTCCCAGCGGGTGATCGCGCATGACGGAGAGCAGGCGGTCGCACTCCTCCTCGGCGCAGATCGCGATCAGCTTACCCTCGTTGGCGGCGTAAAGCGGGTCGAGGCCCAACAATTCGCAGGCCGCCGCCACCTGCGCCCGCACCGGGATGTCGGCCTCGCGCAGCCGCATGCCGACGCCGGACTGGTGGGCGATCTCGTTGAGCGTCGTCGCCAGCCCGCCGCGGGTGGGATCGCGCAGCACATGGACATCGGGCACCGCCGCCACCATCGCCGCGACCAGCCCGTTCAGCGCGGCGCTGTCGGACAGGATCGCCGTCTCGAATCCCAGATTGTCGCGGGTCGACATGATGGCGACGCCATGGTCGCCCATGGTGCCGCTGACCAGGATGGCGTCGCCCGGCCGCGCCCGGTCGCCCGACGGGGCGACGCCCGGCGGCACCATGCCGATGCCGGTGGTGGTGATGAAGAGGCCGTCGCCCTTGCCGCGCTCCACCACCTTGGTGTCGCCCGACACGATGGCGACCCCGGCCTCGCGCGCCGCGGCGGCCATGCTGTCGACCACCCGCTTCAGGTCGGCGAGCGGGAAGCCCTCTTCGATGATGAAGCCGGCGGTCAGGTGCAGCGGCACGGCACCCGCCATGGCGACGTCGTTCACCGTGCCGTGGACGGCCAGCGAGCCGATGTCGCCGCCCGGGAAGAACAGCGGCGAGACGACGAAGCCGTCGGTCGTCATCACCATGCGCCCGCCCGGCACGTCGAAGGCGGCCTGGTCGTTGCCCTGGTCGAGCCAGGGGTTGGCGAAGGCGGCGGCGAACAGCTCGCGCACCAGCTGCGCCATCGCCTTGCCGCCCGACCCGTGGGTCATGTCCACCGCCCCGCGGGCGATGTCGAGCTTGCGGGTGAAGAGGCGGCGGTCGGTCATGGCGGGGGTCCGGGCGGTCGGCGGGTGTGTGGAAGGAAGGGGCGTCAGGCCGCGGCTTCTGCGGCTTCAGTTTCGACCTGGGCGACTTCGGCCAGGAGAGCGAGCGTTCGCTCGGCTTCCTCCGCGTCCAGGCGGGACAGGGCGTAGCCGACATGGACGATCACGTAATCGCCGACGGCGACGCCCTCCACCAGCTCCAGCGAGCAGGTGGAGGTGACGCCGCCCAGGCTGACGGTGGCGCGGTCGTCGGGCAGCAGGGCGGTGACCAGGGCGGGGACGGCAAGGCACATGGCGGCGATCCCCCGGTCAGACTGCGGCGGTGTGGGCGGCGCGGGCCTCGGCCAGTCCGTCGGCGATCCAATCGTACCAGTCCTCCAGCCCCTGGCCGGTGGTGGCCGACAGCTGGATCACCGCCAGCGACGGGTTCAGGCGCTGGGCGTAGCCGATCATCCGCTCGACATCGAAGGTCAGGTGGGGCAGCAGGTCGATCTTGTTGACGACCAGCAGGTCGGCGCGGACGAACATATCCGGGTATTTCAGCGGCTTGTCCTCGCCCTCCGTCACCGACAGCACGACGACGCGGTGGGTCTCGCCCAGGTCGAAGCCGGCGGGGCAGACCAAATTGCCGACATTCTCGACGAACAGCACGCCGTCCCCGGCGAACTGGCCGTCGGCCGCCAGCTTGTCGGCGGCCTGCGCCACCATCGAGGCGTCGAGGTGGCAGCCCTTGCCGGTGTTGACCTGCACCGCCGGGGTGCCGGTGGCGCGGATGCGGTCGGCGTCGAAGCTGGTCTGCTGGTCGCCCTCGATCACCGCGACGGGGAAGCGGCCCTTCAGGTCGGTCAGGCTGCGGGTCAGCAGGGTCGTCTTGCCTGAGCCGGGGCTGGACATCAGGTTCAGCACGAACACGCCGCGCTCGGCGAAGCGGCGGCGGTTGACGGCGGCCAGCCCGTCGTTCTTCGCCAGGATGTCGCGCTCGATGGTGACCAGCCGCGGCTGGTTCAGCGCGGCGCCGCCGTCGATGGCGTCCGGCCGGTCGGGACGGCGATGGTCTTGTTCGTGGGCGGCATGATGATGGTGGCCGTGGTCATGGCCATGATCGTGTCCATGGTCATGGTCGTGCCCGTGATCATGGTGTCCATGATCGTTATGGCTGTGGCGGAACACCGTGCCGTCCGGGGCGACATGCTCATGGGTGTCGTCATGGTGATGATGGGTATGGGGATGCGCTTCGCCATGGCGGTGGCGGTAGATTTTGCCATCGGGGCCGATGTGCTCATGCCCGGCGTCGGTGGCCTTGCCGTCGATCCGGGTCTCGCCTTCGCCGCATCCGCAAACCGTGCACATCACGCGCTCTCCCACTCTTCCATCCGCAAGACGCCCGCCATCATCGACTTGCCCGCGGGCTTCGGCAAGCGCTCGTCATTCGTGTACATCTATGCCGCAGGCGACGCAGGGATCCAGCATCGCGATCAGCAGCCGCACCCTCTCCACCGCATCGTCGCGGTCGCGCGCCGCAGCACCGGCAAGGCCGCGTGCCAGCGGGCCGTCGGCGGCGAAATTCCAGTCGGTCGGCGCCACCATCCGGGCCTCGGCCAGCCGGCCGTCCCCATCCAGCCGCAGCCAGTGGGCCAGCCGCCCGCGCGCCGTCTCCGCCACGCCGCAACCTTCGCCCGGACCGTAACCGCCGGCGGCAACCGGATCGGCAGGCCGAAGCGCGGCGATGGCCGCCTCCATCCGCTGCGGCACCTCCGCCAGATCGGCGAGCCGCGCCGCGAACAGCCGGGCCAGCCCGTCGCCGAAGCGCTCCGTCACCGAGACGACCAGCGGATGGTCGGCCTGCCGCTCAAGCGGGCCGGTCAGGGCCGGGGCACCGTTGCGGCTGGGGGCGGCGGCGAAGGCCGGATCGCCGGCAAGCGCCGCCGCGAACCAGCCGGGCGAGCGTTCGCCGAGCAGCGGCACGCCGCAGGCCCCCCAGCCTGCCAGACTCCAGCCTGCCAGACTCCAGCCGGCCAGACCGGGCGACAGCAGCCGGGCGGCCAGCAGCGCCGCGTCCGTGCCGCCGCGCGCCGCCCAGTCGGCCAGTTCGTCAACATCCCGTGGCGGCTGACCGGCGAAGACCGTCGCCTCCAGCCAGCCAACCATCCGCTCCAGCGCGTTGCGCAGGGCTGCCACGTCCGGTCGCAGCAGGCCGCCGCCGGGGCGCAACCCGTCCTTGCCCGGATAAAGCGCCGGCAGGACGGCGGACACCGCGGTCCGAAGTTCGCGCAGAGCCGCCGGCCGCGTCGGAGCGCCGAGGCGCGCCGGCCATTCGACCACCGCCTGCCAGCCGTGGCTGTCCAGCGCCTCCGCATCGGTCAGCAGGCTGCGCGCCACGTCATGGGCGCTTGCGTCAATGCCCATGGCCGCCTCGCAGGCGCGGGCGACGGCCAGCCCCTGGGCGCTGCCGCACAGGCTGAACAGCAGGGGCGCCAGCCGTGCCGCTTCCTCCGCCCTGCGGCCGACCAGGGCGGCGACGGCGCGCGGACGGCGGGCGGCGACCTCGGCCCGGCGGATGGTCATGCCCTTCCTGCCGTCGTCCAGCCACAGCCGGACGGACACCGAACCTTCTGCGGGAAGCGTGGCGCTGGACATCGAAGGTTCCTGGGGCGGCATCTGCCGGGGGTTAACGGAGTCCATCCTGACGGATCGGGGATGCAACTCATTGACCTGCGTCAAAATACGTAGATCCGGCGGGGTGGGAGCGCTGTCTCGGCCATGGCCGGGCCGGCGCTTTCTGCTACACTTCGCCCCAACCGCGCCACACCGTCCGGTTTCCCCTGCGTCGGGCGGGAAAGCCGGGACGGCACGACCCGATAGGCGCGACACGACATCAGAGGATGCTGGTCCATGAAACGTTTCCCTCTCGCCTCGGCCGTTCTGCTGGCCGGGCTGGTGCTGCCCGCGGTCGCCGACGCCCACACCTTCGGCGCCCATGACGCCGGCTTCGCCCACGGATTCATGCATCCGATCGGCGGCTGGGACCATCTGCTGGCGATGGTGGCTGTCGGTCTGTGGGCGGCGCAGCGCGGCGGGGCCGCCCTGTGGGCGCTGCCGGCGGCCTTCGTCACCGCCATGATCGGCGGCGGGCTGCTGGGCATGACCGGCATCGAACTGCCGGCGGTGGAGCTGGGGATCGCCGGCTCGGTGATCGCGCTGGGCGCCCTGATCGCCGCGCAGTCGCGCCTGTCGCTGCCGGTCTCGCTCGTGGTGGTTTCGGCCTTCGCCCTGTTCCACGGCCATGCCCATGGCGCCGAGATGCCGGAGGCGGCACAGCCGCTGCTCTACGGCCTGGGCTTCGCGCTCGCCACCGCGCTCCTGCATGGCGCCGGCGTCGGCGCCGCCCTGTCGCTGCGCGGCATCGTCCACGGCGGCAAGGGCGCGCTGGTCCTGCGCGGGCTGGGTGCGGCCATCGGCCTCGGCGGCGTGGCCCTGGTGGCGCTGGCCTGAGCGCCGCCGCCGATTCGCCCATGACGGCTGGTCGATGACGGAAGGGCCGGGCGGGAAACCGTCCGGCCCTTCTGCGTTCCGGTTCCCGCGACATTTTCTACCCCGGCCGGGTGGCGATGTTGCGCCGCCGCGCGTTCACGCGCTATAGGGCGGATCTTTCCCGCCCGCCCCCTTTCCACTGACAATCGACGGACCGCCCGTGGACTCGCTGATTCCCGAACTGATCGCGCTTGGCCAAGTGGTCTTCATCGACCTCGTGCTTGCCGGTGACAACGCCATCGTCGTCGGCATGGCCGCCGCCGGGGTGGCACGGGAAAAGCGGGCCCGCGTGATCTTCTGGGGCATCGCCGCCGCGGTGGTGCTGCGCATCGGCTTCGCGCTGGCGGCGACGAAGGTGATGGACATCATCGGCCTGACTCTGGCCGGCGGCCTGCTGCTGCTGTGGGTGTGCTGGAAGCTGTTCCGCGAACTGCGCAGCCAGCGCGAGGAGGCCCAGGCCGCGGCGCTGGTCGCCAGCGGAGATGGGGGCGGGAAGGAGGCTGGCGACGGCGGAGCCGCGGTCCCGGCCGTCGGCGGCAAGTCGGTGCGCACCGCCGTCTGGGAGGTGATCGTCGCCGACGTGTCGATGTCGCTCGACAATGTGCTGGCGGTCGCGGGTGCCGCGCGCGAGCATCTTTGGGTGCTGGCCATCGGGCTTCTGCTGTCGGTGGCGCTGATGGGGGCGGCGGCCAGCGTGATCGCGCGGCTGCTGAACCGCTTCCACTGGATCGCCTATCTGGGCCTGCTGGTCATCGTCTATGTCGCCGTCCGCATGATCTGGCAGGGCAGCATCGAGGTGATGGCCTTCGCCCAGATTATCGGCTGACCTCACCGGCTGACCTTATGGGATGACCGCCGGGGTCGAAGCGGGAGGAACCGGAACAATCGGCTTTTGATTGTGTTGCAAGCCGGCAGCCCCCACAGGAGACGCCCGGCATGACCCATCAGAACGACGCCATTCCGTCCGACGCTCCTCCCAACACGACAGCCACCCAGGGCCGCCGCCCGGAAGAGATCGAGCACGAGATCCAGTCGATCCGCGCCCGCATGGATTCGGTGATCGACGAGATCGAGTTCCGCCTGTCGCCCGGCCAGATGTCCGGCGGCGTGGTGCAGGTGGTGCGCGACGTGATCCAGGGCAGCGGCGACGGACTGTCCGGCCGCATCGCCCGCGCCGTGCGCGCCAACCCGATCCCGGTGGCGCTGATGGGTGTCGGTGCCCTCTGGCTCGCCGTGGCGGTCGCCCGCACGCCGGATTCCGCCACCGAATTCGACGATTACGCCCCCAACGGGCGACAGCTCGACCCGCGCAGCCGGCATCTGCTGACCGACCTGACCGGCGCCTGCCGCGACGGGGCCGAGGCCTTCCGCCGCGCCGACATGACCATCGCCGACCCGTCGCTGTCGGGCCGTCTTCAGGAACTGGCCGACCAGCTCGACCGCAGCGCCGCGGCGCTCGATGCCGAACTGCGCCAGGGCGGTGGCTGGATCGAGACCGCCGGCGAGGGCGCCCGCGTCTGGTCGCCGATGCATGGGCTGGCCGAGGCCAGCGCCCGCAGCGTGATGGCCGGGGCCGGCGGTCCTGCTGCCCGCGGCGACCTTCTGGCCCGGCTGGAAGGCGGGCTCGACGGTACTCTGGCCCTGTTCCGCGATGCTCTGCGCGATGCGCCGGACGACCATCTCCAGGTCGCCATCGGCGCCCAGTTCCACGCCCTGGAAACGGCGCGGCACCGGGTGGGCGCGCTTCGCGAAGCCGTGGTCTGAGGAGGGCGGGGGATGCTGGGGCTGAGCCGCCGACATTATTACGAGCACCGCAACCGCATAAACCGGCACCAGGGCGGCCAGCACGGCGGCGGGCACGCCGCCAGTGGCGGCGACAGCCGGGGCCGGTCGGCGGACAGCCCGTCGGAAATCCCCAAGAAGGGCTGGAAGGACATCCTGCTGCGGGTGTGGGACGAGCAGAGCAAGGACAATGTGTCGATGCTGGCCGCCGGCGTCGCCTATTACGCCCTGCTCGCCATCTTCCCGGCCATCGCGGCGCTGGTCTCGATCTACGGCCTCGTCGCCGACCCGTCGACGATCGAGAGCCAGCTGAACCAGCTGGGCAGCCTGCTGCCGCCCGAAGCGCTCAGCATCGTCAGCGACCAGGCGCGCAAGGTGGCGACCGCCCCGTCGCAGGGGCTGGGGTTCGGCCTGATCTTCGGCCTGCTGCTAACGCTTTGGAGCGCATCGCGCGGGACCAATTCGCTGGTGTCGGCGCTGAACATCGCCTATGGCGAGAAGGAGACGCGCGGCTTCCTGATGCTGGCGGCGCTGTCGATGGGGCTGACGGTGGCCGGGCTGCTGTTCGTCATCCTCGCCATGGCGCTGATCGTCGCCGTCCCCGCCGCCATCGCCATCGTCGGGCTCCAGGACACCCCCATCGGCTGGATCGCCAGCCTTGCGCGCTGGCCGATCCTGGCGGTGACCATCATGCTGGCGCTGGCCGTCTTCTACCGCTACGCCCCCGACCGGCGGGAGCCGAAATGGCGCTGGGTCAGCTGGGGTTCGGCGATGGCGACCGTCGTCTGGCTGCTGGGCTCGCTCGGCTTCTCCGTCTATGTGTCGAACTTCGGCAGCTACAACGAGACCTACGGGTCGGTCGGCGCCGTCGTGGTCCTGCTGCTGTGGTTCAACCTGACCTCCTACGTCGTGCTGCTGGGGGCGGAGCTGAACGCCGAGATCGAGCACCAGACCGCCCGCGACACCACGGACCGCGACGGTCGCCCGGCCCGGCCGCTGGGCCAGCGCGATGCCTATGTCGCCGACACCGTGGGGGTGCGGAAGGCGAGCTAGCCGCGGAGGCCCCCCGGCCCAAAAGTCTCTTGGCAAGCCGGCGGCCGCGCGCTAAGGTCGCCGTCATGCAACAGATGCCCGCCATCGCGTCCTGCGGACGCTCCCGATATTTTGGCCGCTGGTTTCGTTCGGCGGCCTAGGAACGCGCATCTGTCGCTCACTCCCGAAGCCGCCCGGACCGACCCGTGGCGGCTTTCGTGTTTGTGATCCCCGGCCCTCGATGGGCTGCACATCCTGAAAAATCCGAACATGGGCGACCCGGGCGGCTTCATCACCAGCCGAGAGAGGTTGTCATGTTCGATTTCGATGTCGTCACCGGCCCCACCCAGCCGCCCCACTGCCATCTCGCCGACGAAGCCGCCGGCCTGGCCGCTTCCGAGTCGGTCCTCCAGCCGTCCAACCCGATCGGGGCCGCGGCCACCTCCCTGGCCGAGCCGCATACGGCGAAAGGAGAAAAGCCGCGATCCTGATGCGGATCGGGCCGCCGACCGTGGCGTGCAGGGTCCGCATCCCAGCTTTCGACCAAAAAAATCACGAATCCTACCTATGTTCGGCCGGCTGTTGTCGTATACTCCCTTTGGGCAGACGTGTCCGGGTGGCGGCTCAGCCGGCCGCATTCTTGTTGGCAGTTCCTCGCCAATGTCCGGGTTGGGACGGGCGCGACGGTCGAATCGGAAGAAGGATGACGAATCATGGCGGATGATGCTCTCTCAAGCGTCAACTCTATGGTCTCCAGCCTCAACGCGTCGATCAACAGCGCGGTGGAGGCCATCAAGAAGTCGCAGAGCAATCAGGCTGTCGGCGACGTCAAGGAATATTCCAAGACGGTCAAGAAGTCGGCGCTGACCACCACGAGCGGCGCCACCGACATCGGCGTGCTTGCCAAGAACACCACCCGCCTGAACGTCGCCAGCACCCTGGCGCCGAACGACAAGGTCGATTTCTACAAGTTCAAGGTCACCCAGAAGGGCGAGATGACAATGGGGCAGGTCGGCGACGACGGCCTGCGCGTCCAGCTGATGAACAGGCTCGGCCGCGTGGTGGCCGACAGCGACCCGAAGGCCGGCGACGATTACAAGGCCTTCAAGCAGTTGCAGGCCGGCAACCTCACGGTCGACAAGGGCGACTACACCGTGCGCGTGAGCCGCGAAAAGGGCCAGTCGGACAAGGACCCCAAGAACTACGCCATGCAGCTGGTCATGGGGAATTACAGCCAGGATTACGACACCGTCGCCAAGCAGCCGGCCAAGGGTGACACCGGGCAGTCGCTCACCACCGGGCAGCAGGCGACGCTCGACGGGCTGAACCAGGCCATCAGCAGCATGAACTCCATCCCCACCGGACAGACCGGCACCCAGAAACTGATGGGCAGCTTCAGCCTGTTCGTGTGAAGCCAAGCTCGCTGCTGTGCTATGACGGAACGGAGCCGATCCGTTCCGGAGCAAGATTTTGCCGTCCATCACGCGCTTGAGCCCCGCCGACCATCGCCGCGTTCCCTGGAAGAACGGCGGCGGCGTCACCACCGAACTGGCGATGGAGCCGGCCGCCGGTGGCCGCCCCGATGACCGTTTCGTCTGGCGTGTCAGCATCGCCGACGTGGTGGAGGCTGGCCCTTTTTCCGCCTTTCCCGGCTATGACCGGCTGATCGCCGTGGTGGAGGGCGACGGCATGCGCCTGTCGGTCGATGGCGCCCCGCCGGTCGAACGCCGCCGCCTCGACCCTGCCTTCGCCTTTCCCGGGGAGGCGCCGGTATGGTGCGAGCCGACCGCCGGTCCGATCCGTGATGTCAACCTGATGCTCGACCGGGCATCTGCTGCCGGCATGCTGACCCTGCTGGCCGGGTCCGCCGCGCACCGTGCCAATGTGCATCAGGCATCAGGAGACGTGTTGCTTGTCCATGCCCTTGCCGGCATGCTGACGGTGACCCCCGACGACGGCGAGGCGCTGACGGTTCCCCCAGGACACAGCCTGCTCCTGCGCGACGCGGCGGCGCTGGTGGAGGCGCCGGCCGGGGCGGAGGGCGTCTGTGCCGAGGTGTGGCGGCGTTAGGACTTCGCCGCCCGGATCAGTTCGGCGTACCACTGCGCCGAGTCCTTCGGTGTGCGGACCAGGGTCTGGAAATCGACATGGACGATGCCGAAGCGTTGTCCATAGCCGCTCCCCCATTCGAAATTGTCCAGCAGCGACCAGACGAAATAGCCGCGCACATCCGCACCCTGGGCCATCGCGTCACGCATCGCGGCGTTGTAGATGGTCAGGTAATTGATGCGGTGCGGGTCATGGACCCTGCCGTCCGGGCTGACGGTGTCGCTGCCGCCGCAGCCGTTCTCCGTCACCACGATGGGCAGGCGGTAGCGGCGCTGGATGGTCAGCAGCTCGTCCCGGAAGGCGTCGGGGAAGATCGCCCAGCCGACGCCGTGGGTCGGCGCATCGGCCGGCGCGTCGCCCCAGCCATAGCCCCAGATCCGGGCCGCATCGGCCTTGGCGAAGATCGGGCCGTAATGGTTCAGCCCGAACCAGTCCACCGGCCGGGCAATGCGCGCCATGTCGCCGGGCTGGACATAGGGCTCGATGGCGGCGGCGGTCTGCGGCGGGTAATGGCCCAGGATCTGCGGGTCGCAGAAGACCAGGTTCCAATGTTCGTCCAGCAATGCTGCGGCGGCGCGGTTTTCCGGGGTGTCGGTCTCCGGAATCACGACCTGCCGGTTGTGGATGGCGCCGATGGAAGCACCCGGCACCATGTCGCGCAGCACGTCCACCCCGGCGCCATGGGCGAGGTTGACGTGGTGGATGGCGCGCAGATGCTGCGCCCGCTCGACGATCCCCGGCGCCGCCCAGGGGATCGCGTAGCCGAACAGGGTGAAGACCGAGAATTCGTTGAAGGTGATCCAGCGCTTCACCCGGTCGCCATAGCGCCGGGCGCAGAGTGCGGCATAGTCGGCGTACCAGCCGGCGCAGTCGCGCGACGACCAGCCGCCCAGATCCTGCAAGGCCTGCGGCAAATCCCAGTGATAAAGGCACAGCCAGGGCTCGATGCCCGACGTCAGAAGCCGGTCGATCAGCCGGTCGTAAAAGTCCAGCCCCGCCTCGTTCACCGTCCCCTTGCCGCGCGGCATCACCCGCGGCCAGGAGACGGAGAAGCGGTAGGCGTCGACACCCAGCCCCTTCATCAGCGCCACGTCCTCCGGCATGCGGTGGTAGTGGTCGCAGGCGACGTCGCCGGTGTCGCCGTTCACCACCCCGCCCCGGGTGCGGCAGCGCACGTCCCAGATGCTGGTGCCGCGCCCATCCTCGGCCGCGGCCCCCTCGATCTGGTAGGCGGAGGTGGAAACGCCCCAGACGAAGCCCGGCGGGTACGGCTTGGGCGGATTTGGGGCGGTCCGGTCGTTCATCGTCAGGCTGCGATCTGGTTGATGCTGCGGCAGCGGGCCTCGAAGGCGTCGGAGATGAATTCGGGGCGCTTGTAATAGCCCTTGATCCAGCTCGCCAGCAGGCAGAGTTCCTCCAGCTTCACCAGCTCGTCCAGCGTCCCGTCGGGGAAGCGGATGGCGAAGCTTTCGGAGATGTATTCCAGAACCTGCTCGACCTGGTCGATGGACAGCTGGATGTCGGTTTCCAGCGTCGCATTGCGGGTCAGCAGAGCCTCGTCGACCCCATACTCGTCGCGGATCAGCTTCACGATCCAACGGAACATGTGCATCCAGTTGGATACACCCTCGATCGACTTGCTCATCGCGACGCTCGGCTTCGGTTGCGCGAAAGGGGTATGCGGCAGCGACTGTACGCACGGATCGTTAAAGAATAACGCAGCCCCAGTCGGGGGCTCCAGCCGGGCGCGGCAATAAACCGCGCGATTTTTGCCACCTCTACGGGCAGCGATGCCGTGGGTTTGCTTAATCCTTGTGCACCGGCAGGCAGTGAAGCGGGCGGGAACCGCGATCCGCCGGGGCGGCACATCCTATGCAGACAGAAGCCGACCGATTGAAATGCGAGGCTTCTGCCATGAAGAGCGCCGCCACTCCCGAGTCCCATCCCGTCGATGAGGTCCTGCCGCCCTGGCGGCTGCTGGCGCTGGGGCTGCAGCATGTGCTGGTGATGTATGCCGGGGCCATCGCGGTGCCGCTGATCGTCGGCGGCGCCTTGAAGCTGCCGAAGGACCAGATCGCCATGCTGATCAACGCCGACCTGTTCGCCTGCGGCGTGGTCACGCTGATCCAGGCGGTGGGGGTCTGGCGATTCGGCATCCGTCTGCCGGTGATGATGGGCGTGACCTTCGCCGCCGTCGGCCCGATGGTGGCGATGGCGACCAACCCGTCGCTGGGGCTGCTGGGGATCTACGGCGCGGTGATCGGGTCGGGCATCTTCGCCATCCTGGCCGCACCGCTGGTCGGCCGGCTGCTGCCGCTGTTCCCGCCGGTGGTGACCGGCAGCGTCATCGCCATCATCGGCGTCTCGCTGATGCGGGTGGGGGTGGGCTGGGCCGGCGGCGGGGTCGGCAACCCGCGGTTCGGCGACCCGGCCTTCCTGGGCGTGGCCGCCTTCGTGCTGCTGACGATCCTGGCGCTGATGAAGCATGGCCGCGGGTTCGTCCGCAACGTCGCGGTGCTGCTGGGGCTGGTGGCCGGCATGGTGCTGGCGATGGTGCTGGGCATGGTCGATTTCAAAGGGTTGGGGGAGGCGCCGTGGGTGGCACTGGTCCAGCCCTTCCAGTTCGGCATGCCGGTGTTCGATCCGGTCGCCATCCTGACGATGTCGCTGGTGATGATCGTGGTGATGATCGAGTCGACCGGCATGTTCCTGGCCGTCGGCGACATGGTCGGCCGCCCGGTGAGCCGGGAGGATCTGGTCCGCGGCCTGCGCACCGACGGGCTGGGCACGCTGATCGGCGGCGTCTTCAACACCTTCCCCTACACCTCCTTCTCGCAGAATGTCGGGCTGGTCGGGGTGACGGGCGTGCGCAGCCGCTGGGTCTGCGCGGCCGGCGGGCTGATCCTGCTGCTGCTCGGGCTGCTGCCGAAGCTGGCCCATGTGGTGGCGTCGGTGCCGGCCTTCGTGCTGGGCGGGGCCGGGCTGGTGATGTTCGGCATGGTGGCGGCGACCGGCGTGAAGATCCTGGCGCAGGTCGATTTCGCCAACCGCCGCGAGAACCTGATCGTCGTGGCGGTCAGCATCGGCGTCGGGCTGATCCCGCTGGTGTCGGACAAGTTCTTCTCGCAGATGCCGGCCTTCCTGTCTCCGCTTCTGCACAGCGGCATCCTGCTCGGCACCCTGACGGCGGTGGCGCTGAACTGGTACTTCAATGGGCTGGCGAGCGCCGACCGCGCCCGCCACGACGTCGCGGCCGCTGCGCAGGGGGCGGAGGCTTAGGCCTTCCGCCGCAGCAGGTCCTTGCTGGCGAGCAGCGACCCGCCGGCGATCAGGGCGCAGGACACCCAGATGATGCCCGAATTGGGGGCGAGGCCGAACAGGACCAGCAGCAGGGTGGACAGCAGGGGCGCCAGATAGGACAAGGCCCCCAGCGCCCGGATATCGCCGTGGCGCACACCGTAGTCCCAGACGAAGAAGGCCGCACCCACCGGTCCCAGCCCAAGCAGAAGCATCGCACCCCAGCCGGCGGCGCTGTCCGGCCACACCGTGCGCTCCAGCGCCAGATGGCAGAGCAGCGACAGCAGCGCGGTGACGAGGCAGAAGGCGCTGACCGCGTCGGTCGGCGCCTCGCCGATCTGGCCCAGCCGGCGGCGCAGCACCGAATAGCCGGCCCAGGTGACGGCGCTGCCGAGTGCCGCGGCATAGCCCGGCAGATGGGCCGGATCGATGGAAAAGCCGCCCACCGAGCCGCCGGTGCCACCGCGCGCGATCAGCAGGGCGGTGCCCGCCAGCCCGGCGACGGCGCCGCCGACATGCCACGCCCGCAGCCGCTCGCCCGGCAGCAGGGCGGAGAACAGCACGATCAGCAGCGGCCAGAGATAGTTGATCAGGTTGGCCTCCACCGGCGGAGCTGCCTGCAAGGCCATGAAATAGAGGAAGTGGAAGCCGAACAGCCCGCCGACGCCCAGTGCCCAGGCCGCGACCGGCTGGCGGAAATAGCGCAGGGGGTTGTCGCCGCGGGACGCGGTCCAGCAACTGCCGACCAGGAAGGCCAGCAGGAAGGAGGTCGCCACCAGCTGGAACGGCGGCACCATTGCGGCCAGCGTCGCCAGCGGGGCCAGCGTTGCCCACAGCAGGATGGCGATGAAGCCGACCAGCGTGGCGCGGTTGGATGAGCGGCGGTCGGGCAGGGTGGCGGTGGTGGAGGCGGTCATGTTGCCTGTCGGTCGGTTGGCCCCGGAGGAGGCGACCATAGCCGGCATGCTGAGGGCTGTCTTGACCGGACCTCCGCCGCGCATTGACCGAAACTCCGGCCTCATGCCGTCATCGGCAGCGGCTCGGTCCGGGCGAAGGCGGTCATCACCATCGCCTCGGCCGCCTCGGCCGCCAGCGGGCGCGAGATCAGATAGCCTTGGAGGCAGTCGCAGCCGGCCTCCGCCAGCCAATGGCGCTGCTCGGCGGTCTCCACCCCCTCCGCCACGGTGGACAGCAGAAGCCGCTGGGCGAGCGCGATGACGGTGGAGGCGATGTCGGGGGCATGCGGCAGGTCGTTGACGAAGCTGCGGTCGATCTTCAGCACATCGACCGGCAGCTGGCGCAGATAGGCCAGCGAGGAATAGCCGGTGCCGAAATCGTCGATGGCGATCCGCACCCCCAACGCCCGCAGCCGGTTCAGCGTCGGCAGATGGTGGCGCACGTCCTTCATGATGACG
>Ga0206116_1000416_pt1 | contig 46424 bp, 47 predicted proteins | sample 3A1Ametagenome_FD_178000 | JGI IMG/M metagenome (GOLD analysis project Ga0206116, IMG submission 178000) | Enriched microbial communities from leaf-cutter ant dump, University of Wisconsin, Madison, United States - 3A1A | ecosystem: Environmental > Terrestrial > Nest > Insects nest > Nest dump...
GGCGTCGACAAGGACACGACGGTCATCATCTACGGCGACCACAACAACTGGTTCGCCGCCTGGGGCGTCTGGGTGCTCGACGTCTACGGCTTCGGCGAGCGGGCAAAGCTGCTCGACGGCGGCCGCAAGCTGTGGCAAGCCCGCGGCCTGCCGCTGACGGCCGAGGTGCCCGCCTATGAGGCGACCAGCCTCGAACTGCCCGAGCGCGACAACAGCCTGCGCGCCCGCCTCGTCAACACGCTCGACTTCGCCGAGGGCCGCATCGACGGCAAGCTGGTCGACATCCGCTCCCCCGACGAATATCTCGGCAAGGTCTTCGCGCCGGAGGGCGTCAAGGAACTGTCGATCCGCGCCGGCCACATCCCCGGCGCCGAGAACGTGCCGTGGGCGACCATCGTCAACGAGGACGGCACCTACAAGCCGCTCGACGAGATCCGCCGCATCTATGCCGAAAAGGGCATCGACGGCACCAAGCCGGTCATCACCTATTGCCGCATCGGCGAGCGCTCCAGCCACACCTGGTTCGCGCTGAAGCGCCTGCTCGGCTACGACGCCCGCAACTATGACGGCTCCTGGACCGAATACGGCAATGCCGTCGGCGTGCCGGTCGTCAACAAGACCGGCACCGTCTGGCTCGGCAAGTAAGCCTAGCCGACGAGCCCTTCGACAACGGAGGCGACGGCGAGGACCCGCGCGTCGCTTCCCCTCGGCCCCGAGACGAGAAGGCCCGCCGGCATGCCCGCGGCCCCCGTCCCGCAGGGCAGCGAGACGCCGCACCAGTCGAGGAAATTGCCGACGAGCGTGTTGCGCAGCGTCTTGCCGTTCGTGGCGAAGAACAGCTCCTCGTCGTCCACCAGCGGCTGGGTGAGCGGGGCGACATGCGGCAGCGTCGGGCTGATCAGCAGGCTTTCCGGCCCGAGCCGCGCTTCGACGGCGGCCGTCAGCCTCTCGCGGGCAGCCTGCGTTTCCAGATAGTCGGTCAGCGTGATCTTCTCGCCGAGCAGCGTGCGCTTGACGACACGCGGGTCCATGCCTGCAGCCGCTTCGCCCTTGATGCGCTCGCGGTGCAGCACGAAGGCCTCCGCCGTCACCAGCGCGCCGTGCCGCGCCATCACCGCGAAGATCTCGGCAAATTCCGGGAAGGCCTCGCGGCGGATGCGCGCGCCGGCCTTCGCCAGCCGTTCGACGCCGGCCTCGAAGGCCGCGACCACCTCCGGCTCCGCACCATCGAAGAATACGGTCTCGGGGATCACAAGGGAAAGCTCGGCAAGGTCGGCGCGCGGCAGCGCTTCGCTGGCCGGCCTGCCGCGCATGGCGGCATCCACCCAGACGGCATCCTGCACGGTGCGGCAGAGCGGCCCGAGCGAATCGAGGGTGCGGGCGAGCGGGAAGACGCCCTCCATGGAATAGCGCCCGCGCGAGGCCTTGTAGCCGACGATGCCGGTGAAGGCAGCCGGGATGCGCACCGAGCCGCCGGTATCCGTGCCGATGGAGACAGGAACGAGGCCGGCGGCGACCGCAGCCGCCGAGCCCGAGGAAGAGCCGCCGGGAATACGGTGCTCACCGACCGGCGCTGCCGGATTGCGCGGCGTGCCGTGATGCGGGTTGATGCCGAGGCCGGAAAAGGCGAACTCGCTCATGTTGACCCGCCCGATGCTGACCATCCCGGCCCCGGCCAGCGCCCGCACCACGGCCGCGTCCCGTTCGGCGGGCGCCGCGTCCGCCAGCACGCGCGAGCCGGCCGTCGTCGGCAGGCCCGCCATGTCGAAGAGGTCCTTCCAGGCGATCGGCACGCCGTCGAGGGCGCCGAGCGAACGCCCTTCGCGCAACCGTCGGCGGGAGGCCTCAGCCTCCGCCCTCGCCCGCTCCTTCGTCAGCACCGTGAAGACCGCCTTGTCGGGGTACACTTCCACCGCGTCCAACGTCTCCTCCAGCAGCGCGACAGGATCGAGCGTGCCCGATTGCAGGAGCACGGAAAGTTGGGCGATGGAACGCGGATTGGCCGGCATCGTCAAATATCCTTCTCTATGCGCCGCAAGGCACGGCGGCCATTGTCTCTCACAAAGCGGTTTTCCCGGCAAGGCGGCGCAGGCCCGCCACCTCCGCCTCCGTCAGCGGCCGCACCGCGCCCTTTTCAAGGTCGCCGAGGGCGAGATTGCCGATGGAGACGCGCAGGAGGCGAAGGCAGGCAATATCCAGCGCTTCCAGCATCCGCCGGATCTGGCGGTTGCGCCCCTCCTCCAGTTCGACCTCCAGCCAGGCGTTCCGCCCGCCCTCGCGAAGCAGATTCACCCGCTTGGCCCGCAGCATCTCGCCGTCATGGCGAACACCAGCCGTCAGGGCCTCCAGCACCGCCGCATCGACATGCCGGTCCACCCGCACATGATAGGTCTTCGCCACATGGGTTTCGGGATCCAGCAGCGCCTGCGCGAATTCGGTATCGTTGGTGAAGAGCAGCAGCCCCTCGCTCGCCTTGTCGAGCCGGCCGACCGGCGAAAGATGGGTGTGGTCGAGCCCGGCAAGGCAATCGTAGACCGTCGGGCGGCCCTGCGGGTCGTGCCGGGTGGTGACGAGGCCGCGCGGCTTGTTCAGCATCAGGTAGACGCGCTTTTCGGCGGTCACCCGCCTGCCGTCGACGGCGATGGCCGCCGTCTCGACGTCGACCCAGGTTTCGAGGCTCGTCGCAATACGCCCGTCGACGCTCACCCGCCCTGCCCGCACCAGTTCCTCGGCCTGGGTGCGCGAACAGAAGCCGAGCTTGGAGAGCGCCCGCGGCAGGGTCGCGCGCTTGCCGCCGGGCGCGGGCGGCGCCTTTCGGCCGGCGGCGGATTTCTGCCCTTTGCGGATGTCTTTCATGATGGCGCCCTTGAAGCCGTGCGGCGGCCCCGCTATCGGTTGACCCATCGGCCCTTGCCACTCATAGGCGGGGCCGTCCAGTCCAATTCGCACCATTTAAGTGAGACGCCGTTGAACAAGGACGACATTACGAGCGAACTCGTGACCCTACGCGATTACTGGCGCTACGCGATCTCCCGCTTCAACGCCGCCGATCTCGGCTTCGGCCACGGCACGACGACCGCCGGCGACGACGCGGCCTTCCTGCTGCTCGATTCGCTCGACCTGCCGATCGACACGCTCGACCCCTTCCTCAACGCCCGCCTGCTGCCAGCCGAGCGCCAACTGCTGGCGGAGCGCATCGAGGCCCGCGTGACGACCCGCAAGCCGTCCTCCTACATCACCGGCCATGCCTATATCCAGGGCGTGCGCTTCCATGTCGACGAGAGGGTGATCGTGCCGCGCTCGCATATCGGCGAGATCCTGTTCGGCGAATATCTGAGCGCGGAAGGCTCCTCCTTCCTGCCCGATCCGCTGTCGGTGGAAAGCGCGGCAGATATCTGCACGGGCTCGGGCTGCCTTGCGGTTCTGGCCGCGAAATTCTTCCCGCAGGCCACCATCGACGCCGTCGATCTTTCGGCCGATGCGCTGGAAGTGGCGAAGATCAACCTTGCCGAACATGACGTGGAGGACCAGGTGAGCCTCCACCACGGCGATCTCTTCGCACCACTCGCCGGCCGCCGCTACGACCTCATCATCACCAACCCGCCCTATGTCGATCATGCGGCGCTTGCCGGCTTTCCGGCCGAGCATCGGGCCGAGCCGGTGATGGCGCATGACGGCGGCGCGGACGGGCTCGACCTCGTGCGCCGGCTTCTGACGGAAGCGGGCGATCACTTGACGCCGGAGGGCGGCATGATCTGCGAGATCGGCTCTGGCCGGGAAATCCTCGAAGAGGAATTCCCCCATCTCGATTTTCTCTGGCTGGAAACGGCCGAATCGCAGGACGCGGTCTTCTGGATCTCCGCCGAGGCGCTCGGCGCCTGACGGCCTATTCCGCCGCGCCGGCCAGCCGCGCCTGCGCGATATCCGCGACGACGGAAACGGCGAGCGAGCGGGAATCGCGCGCCTTGTCGAAAATTCCGATCGGCGCGCGGATGCGCGCCAGCGCCGCATCGTCCAAACCCCGCTCGCGAAGAGCGGCACAGCGCTTCTCATGCGTGCGCCGGCTGCCGAGCGCGCCGATGTAGAAGGCGTCGGTGGCGAGCGCCTGTTCGAGCAGCGGCACTTCCCGATCGACGTCATGGAAGAGGATCGCGACGGCCGTATCCGCATCGACGTCGCCCGGCTCTGGCGCCTTGCCGCGCTCGACGACAATCACCTCGTAGCCGGCCGCCGTGGCGACCGCGGCGACCCGCCCCGTCTCGGCAAGACCGCCGGCCAGAACCAGCCGCTCCTTCGGCGGGTACTGACGAATGAAACAGTCATTCTCCCAGCCGGTCGGGCCTGCGCCCTGAGCGAGGGAAAGCGCCTGTGTGCCCGGATCGTAGCGCAGACGCACGGGCATGCGCCGCTCCAGCGCGGCGAGCGCCCGGTGCAGCGGATCGGCATCGCGCAGGACATGGATGGCAAGGGTGATGCCGCCGCCGCAGGGCAGCACGATATCGAAGAAGGGCGAGCCTTCGCCGAGGCGGAGGTTTCGGTCGATGCCCTTGGCAATGGCGCTCGCGGCCTCTGCCGCCACCGCCGCCTCTGTGCAGCCGCCGGAAACGAAACCGCAGTATAGCCCGTCCTCGCGCACCGCCATTTGCGCACCGATGGCGCGGGCCGCACCACCGTGGATCTCGACGAGGGTGACGAGGGCCGCCTTGTGGCCCTCATCGAGACATCGGGCGGCAAAGCCCAGAATCTCGACGGCGTCGTCGGAAAGGAATGCGGCGCGCGGTTCGGGCGTCAGCATCTGCGGGTCGGAGGCGATAAGGGCGGCCATGTCACTCCACTCCTTGCGTTCCCTGCCATCGTTGCACGATACCGGCGTCGAGGTCAAAGAGATCGAGGACCCGGCCGACCCTGTGGTCGACCATGTCCTCCAGGTTTTGCGGCCGGGCGTAGAAGGCGGGAACGGGCGGATAGATGATACCACCCATTTCGGTCACCTGCGCCGCTCCGGGTGGAAATGATAGTTATATCTACGCTATCGCCCTCTAAATTCAAGGCTTTATCCGCGTTAAGTGTTGGCAACCAATAATTGTATTGAAAATTCAAGTAATCGTGGAAGCATCCAAGATGCTCGGAATCGCATTTGATCAAGATACATAAATTTCTTACAATTGTCTCAAAAATCCGGAAAGCATAAATTCCAATATTTGTGGAAATTGTTGTTTAAAACCGATAACGCCATTTTTCAGGCAGGGTATCCAGGTGGCTTGATCGAAAAATGGGCGCAATCGACGCACTCTTATCCGATATTAAGAAGCTGGATTTTGCCTCGCTTCTGGATGTTCAGAGTGCTATCTCGCGTCATGTCGAGGCTGTCGGGATACGGGGCCAGTTGGAGCAGCGCGGAGCCAACCTGAAGAAGTCCCATTGTCCGCACTGCGGGAGTGACGGGCGAATTCAAAAGTGGGGCATAGCGGCGCTGGCACGGCGCGTTTGCGGTGCATGGACTGCAAAAGAACCTTCAGCGCAACGATGGGCACGCCGTTTTATAGACTACGGTTCAGGTCCGAGTGGCTACGCTACCTGGAAATGATGCCAGTCCATATTTCCCTGGCAAGGCTCCGCGAGGATTTCGGCTTTGAACATCATTGCGACACCCTGCTTCGCTGGCGGCATCGATTCCTCGGATTCCTACAGCCAAACCCTGCGGCAAATCTGACGGGAGTAATTCAGGTTGACGAGACCTACTTCCGAAAATGCTACAAAGGCCATAGGGAGTGGGTAAATGGCAGGCAGATCGACGAGAGACCCGCTCGGAAACGCGGCGGCGCAAACAAACGTGGTCTGAGCAACGAGCAGGTTCCTGTCCTGACCGCCATCGACAGCGGCAATTTCATATGTCAGCAGCCGCTTCCGAACCGCAAGCGAGCGACGATCACGGCCGTCATGAGGCCATGGATACAGGAACAGTCCGTCATATGCTCCGACGGGGAGCCGGTATATCGGTCCATCGCCGCTTTGTCGAATTGCGGCTATACCAAGGTCAAGCTCAAGGAAAAGAACCCCGCACCACATTTGAACCTGGCGAAGATCAACGCCTATCACAAGAATCTGAAAGACCTCATCAACGGCGACTGCAACGGGGTGAACACGGAGTACCTGCCATTGTATCTCGGTTGGGTCCGCCGATGTACGCAAGCGGGGGCTTTCGGCAAGGCCATTGTGAGAGAGATGCTGGAGCTGGCACTGCCAGGCAGGCCTTTGATGTCACCGTAGGTTTGGCTAAAGGCTTTTTTTCATAGACGTGAGAAAAAGAGCTTTCATGCCGTTTGCCAAGCCATTTTTCCCGGAGATTGATACTCCCAGGCACGGATTGATCCGGAATTAGGTAGCAAATGCCACAAGATTTACGTCTTGTAATTGCGGTATTCGTCATGAAAGGTTGAAGTTGTCCGCCTTGGAGGTTGGGACCTTTGGCCCGATGACGTAGCGGCGCATTCGGTTTCTCGTGATACTCCTGTTTAGCCTGTCCCATTCCCACTCTGCATGCCTCAGGCCACTCCTCCCAGGTAGGTCGAGGGCGACATGGACGGGACAGTCTCTCGGAATAGACCGTCGCCCGACTGGTGGGCGGCAATCCAGATAGCATTCCGCTTCGGGTCTACCACCCATATCGCTGCCTATCCATCGACCATTCCGCTGACCAGATACCGACCATTCCGCTGATACTCTATCGACCATTCCGCTGAAATTTATTGAAATTGAAATTTTCATAAGCAATTGTCGATATTGATCATTTTTTAAAGGCGCGTAGGAATGGCTGAAGACGACCTTTATCCTCGTCACTTGGTCTCGGCGATGTGGGAAGCCCTCTTGAGCTTGCGTATGAAGCGTGAGCATTATCGTGAATTAAGACGACGTCGGTAAAGCTCTGGGCGGGCCGCCCAAGGCACTTTGGAATTCAGCAACTTTCGGCTGCCAACACTTAGTGCGGATAAAGCCAAATTCAAACTCCTCGCGCCGACTTCAAGGCACTGAAACTAAACAGCAATATGGCGCTTTACATGTCGGCGCGCACAAAACGGGCTGTTGGATGCGCTGGGGCTGGTTGTGGGTGTAGCGGCCACAACCAGTCGAGACCGGCTTGAAGCCTGAGAGATGCTACGGCGCCGAAATGCGCCTTAAACCCGCTTTCCTTCGATCATTCTTGCATCGTCGCGGGGGGCCGTGCGGCCTGCAAGACGATCGCGCCCGCCGATCAACGCGATCAGGCGGCGGCAGTCCTGATCGACCCTGCGTTCCAGCACATTGGCAACCGCAAGCAGCAGGCCGGAATGAGAGTCCGTCGCAGCCGAGAACCACGGAGAGAGTGGCGAAGGGGCGAGATCGGCTACCCGCGCTTCCATCGCGAGGCGCTGATCGTCGAAGCCGGAGGGAAGCGGCAGGAGAACGGACAGTCCTGCCGGCGCGGCTTCACGAACGCCGAGCCGCGCCAGCGTTTCCAGAAGACAGCGCCGCCGCTCACCATAGAGCCGCCGCATTCGTCGAAGGTGCCGCAGATAATGTCCTTCGCGCAGAAAAGCCGTGAGCGCCACTTGCAACGCGGCGCTCGGTGGCCCGCTCAGCCAGGCGGCGACATCGATCAGCGTGCGGGCCAACGGCGGCGGCGCGACGACGAAACCGAGGCCGACCATCGGCGCGATCGTCTTGCTGAACGTGCCGATATGGATGACACGATCCGCGCCGCGCCCGGAAGCCAGCGCATTCGGGGACCGGCCGGACAAATGCAGTTCGGCGAGATAGTCGTCCTCGACGATCCACGCATTGGAAGCGGCGGCCCAGTCCAGCAATTCCTCGCGGCGATGTTCGGCGAGTGCAACGCCGGTCGGCGCCTGCTGCCCCGGCGTGACGATGGCGAGTGCGGCGCGCGGCGCGAGTTCCCGGCCGCGTGCGACGATCAGGCCATCCCGGTCCACCGGGACGGCGACCGGATGCACGCCCGAAAGTTCGAGCGCATAGCGCGTGACCGGATAGCCGGGGTCCTCGACCCAGGCCTGTTTGCCCGCAGCGCCGATAGCACGCAGCGCGAGACCAAGGCCGCCGCGATAGCCGGTCGTGACGATCACCTGTTCAGGCGAACATTCGATGCCGCGGGCAATGGCGACATGCGATGCGATCGCCGAACGGAGCTCGGGAAGCCCACGCGGATCGCCATAGCCGGTTTGCAGCGAAGTCGCCTGAACGGCCTGTCGGTGCAGCCGCGTCCACAATGTCGCCGGAAAAGCATCATGTGCCGGCACACCCATCTGAAACACCAGCGCCTGCGTCGAGCGATGGTGGAAATCCTCCGGCAGCAGGCTTTCGGCGTCGTCCAGTGGTTGGAGCGCGGCAGGCAACGGATCGGCGACGCGGGTGCCTGCCGATCCGGCCGAGATCAGCAGCCCGCGATCGATCAGTTTCTCATAAGCGGACCGGACCGTGCCTCGGGCGATCCCAAGCTGGCCCGCGAGATCGCGCCACGACGGCAGACGCGCACCGGCGGGCAGCGCGCCTTCCATGATCGCGGTCTGGATATGGCGCGCGATCTGATCGACAAGCGTTGTTGCGCCGCCCCGGTCGAGCGTCAGTTCCGTCGTTTCCCAGACCGCGCCGCCCCGCATCTGCTAGACTTTCTGCCCGATACGGAAGTCGGGACGCCAGCCCAGTTCATGCAGCGCCTTGTCTGTGGTGACGGCGCCGCCGGGTTCGGCGATGTTATAAACGCCCGGACCGCCGTGATCGACGGCGAGAAAGGCAGCGAAGGCCGCGGCCTCGACATGCACTGGCGCGGTGCCCGAAGGCTCGGCCGTCCAGGTGCCCGGTCCATAGAATTGCCCGTAGCGCAGAACGATCCCCTCGAAATCGCCCTGATCGAGCACCGCGCCTTCGAGCGGCATGACGCCTTCCAGAACCGTGATGGCGCGCTGACCCGTCGCCTCGATGTCGAGCGGATCGCTCTCGCTGAATGGTAGCGCCTTGGGGGCATAGGCCCAGGCGATGCTCTGAGCGATCACCCGCCTGACGCCCGCCGCACGCGCGGCCCGCACGAGATTGGCGGTGCCTTCGCGGCGAAGCCGGGCATTACGGCGCGCTCCTTCGGCATCGACACCACCCGACAGATCGGTGAGCTGGTGGATCAGGATGTCGGGCGCGGCGACGGCCACCGCTTTCTCCACGGCATCAGCGTCATAGACATCGGCGACCACGGAAATGATGCCAAGAGCGTCCAGCGCCGCCTTGCCCTCACTCGTTCGCGTGATGCCAGTGACGACATGGCCCGCGTCCCGAAGCAACGGGATCAGCGTCCGCCCGACCACCCCGGTCGCACCTGCCAAAAATATTCTCATCGGTATCACCTCGGTTTTCTGTCGATTCACAGGGTGGCCGCCGCGCGCATGTCCGAGTCGGGATAGGCGTTTTTATCAGTTTCGCCGATCACGGTCAGGTCAAGCGCCGCCAACGCTGCCTCTCTCGCGGCTATGGCCTGTTCCGGACTAAGGAATGCAGTTGCCTGCACGGAAAGGAACTGAACGGTCCTGAGACCGATGCAATCCAGTGAGGCCGAAAGAAGCGGCGTGAGAAAATCTGGCTGGTTGGCTCGCTCGCCGGTAAACACACCACCAGAGGCAATCCCAATGAAGACAGGGCGGTCGCGCAGCATCCCGACCTTGCCTTTGGGCGTCGACATGATCGTGCGGCCGACCCGCAGGATCTGGTCGAGCCACGCCTTCAGAACCGAAGGAACGGTGAAATTGTTCATTGGCGTGCCGATGACGATCGCGTCGGCCGCCTCGACTTCGCGGATCAGCGCCTCGGACAGGTCCAGCGCCTCGCTTTTGGCCGCGGTCATCGCCGCCGATGACGACAGCGCCGCGGCATAGGCGGGCGTCGCGTGCGGCAGCGGCTCGTTGCCGAGGTCACGCCGCACGATCGCCGCGGCGGGCGTGTGCGCGAGAAGCCGGCCGACGATGGCCTCTGAGAGCTGGCGGCTATGCGATCGCGGGCGCGGGCTGCAATCGATGTGGAGAATGTTCATGCCGGCTGTCCCAATGGTTTCATGAAACGGATGGCGGTGTTGTTAAGCCCCTCGCGCTTGTAGAAGCGTTGGGCGCTTTCGTTGGTCACGGCGGTATCGAGCACGAGGCCGCTGCAATATTCGTCTGCGCCGATAGCAGACAGTTCGGTGAGCAGGGCCGCGCCCAGCCTTTTCCCTCTCTCGCTTTCGGCCGTCACCAGATCATCGACATAGAGGAAATGGTCGTGGATCAGGTTTTCCATGATCCGGTATCCGGCAATCGCCAGCACTCGGTTGCCCTCCCAGGCGGCAAGAACGCGATAGCCGTCCGTTGCCATCCCCGAAGCGCGCTCGATCCACGCTTCGGCGTCCTTGAGGCGCGGTCGCAACTCGGAGATCACTGGAAAACAGGCTCGCAGCTCTTCAGGGCCATGCGCATGGCGCAGGGTAATGCCATCAGGCGAGACAACAGGCTTTGTCATTTGGTCTGGCATAGGGGTCCTCACAGATGAGATCGATGTTCATGAGGTCTTACCTTCGTGATGGCAGACCGATCAGCACCAGGAATTCTCAATCCGAATAGACCAAAGCCAGCAGCCAGGCCTGAAAGGACGGGTCGAAGCCGCTTGGTCCATTGCGACGATGCGATCCTGGTTCTGTTCATCGGCACGCGGCGGACGCATTTCCACCGGGCAAACGAAGGAGTTTAATTCATGAGTCTTCGCATCGATTACGAGAAGGTCGCACCCGCCGGTTACAAGGCGCTGGGCGGCGTCTACGGCTATGTCATGCAATCCGGTCTCGATCATGTGCTGGTCGAGTTGATGTATCTGCGCATCTCGCAGATCAACGGCTGCGCCTATTGCCTCGATCTCCACACCCGCGATCTCATCAGGAACGGCGTCGCTCCGGAAAAGCTCGCATTGGTTCAGGCGTGGCGTGAAGCAGGCCCGGTCTTCGATGATCGCGAGCGCGCCGCGCTGTGCTGGGCCGAGACCGTCACGCGCGTTGCGGAGACCACCATTCCCGACGACGAGTTCAAGGCCATCTCCACCGTTTTCGGCGAGAAGGAGATCGTCGATCTGACCATCGCAATCGGCCTGATGAACACGTTCAACCGCATCGCAATCGGGTTCCGCCGCCCGCCACAGGCGGCGTTGACCCCGGCAGAGTAATGGCCACCGAGTCCTTTGGGCTATCGGAGGGCAGCAGCTTCGCCGCCCTCCGCTCCATTCCGGCCCATGACGGGCTCGTCCTCACGGACGAACGCGGATGACGGTCTTGCCCGCACGTCGTTCCGTCGCGTTGAAGGTGGCGACAGCAGCGTCGAGCGACACAACCTTACCGACATTCGCGCGCAACCGTCCGTCCCGGACCCGCTGAACGATTTCACCGAGTTGGACGCGGTCGGCCTCGACGACGAAATCAACCGTCAGGCCATCCGCCGGCCTCACGTCGGTCGGTCCGACAACAGTGACCAGCACACCACCTGAACGGATCAGCGCCGCCGACCGCTTCTGGATGTCGCCGCCGATAACGTCGAACGCCACATCGACACCGCCGATGTCTTCCAGCCTGTCGGCCCCAAGGTCGACGAATTCATTCGCGCCGAAGTCCAATGCCTTCTGACGGTCGGCGGCGCGACCGGTGCCAATGACATAGGCGCCGGCCTCTCGTGCAAGCTGCGTCACCATCGAGCCGACCGCACCGGCGGCGCCATGTGCGAGCACACTCTGTCCTGCCCGAAGCCGGCCGTGCTGGAACAGGCCCTGCCACGCCGTCAGGCCGGAGATCGGCAAACTCGCGCCCACCGTGAAATCGACATCGCCGGGAAGCGGCGCGAGGTTGCGGGCCTCCATGGCGACATATTCGGCCAGCGTGCCGTCGCGGTGCCAATCGGCCAGACCGAACACCCGTTGACCGATCGACAGTCCGGTGGTGCCATAACCCAACGCGGTGACGACGCCGGCAAGCTCATGGCCCAGGATCGACGGCGTCCGGTCTCGGAAAGCGCGATCCTCCCAGGTTGATGGCCATTCCAGTTCTGTATTGACGAAGCCGGCTGCGTGAACCTCGACGATCACGTCATTGATCGCGGCCTGGGGTTCAGGCCGATCCACGAGCTTCATGCCGGCCGTTCCTGCCGTCTGGTCAGTAACAACGATTGCTTTCATGAAAACGGTCTCCTCAGATGTTGGTTTGTTCGGGATAAGTTGCAGGCGTAGGTGGTCCTTTGTGCTTCAGTTGCGCGGAAGCGGCGGGCGCTTCATCGTCAGAAGATCGGTCACGTCATGCAGATCGTCCGCGGACGAGATGGCGAGCGTCAGCCATTTCCCGTCAGTGTAAGTCTTTGCGTCGTCGTAGAGCTTCACGAGTTTCGGGCGCCAGACATAACGCCGCTCCTCGAATTTCTCCCGTTCGGCTCTGCCCATCACCACGAGAGCCGAAAACCGCCCGTATTCCGGCACCAGAGTGGTGAATGCCTTGACCTTCTTGTAGCGCAGAGACCAGCCGCGGTTCTTGCCACCGTAAAGCCAGTCCGGGGCGAAAACGCCGAGATAGGATTCGTCGATCCAGCTTCGAAATTCGGCCCAGCGCCCGAACGCCTCCAGTCCGATCCATTCGCGGATGGTGACGTCATCGGGCGCAGCCGCTTTGCCGGTGATCCTGTCGCCGATCTGGGGAAGCGCCGCGCCATCGACTATTGCTTTCGTGTGGGTTGATAAAGTCATCACAAGACCTCGTGTTCATGGTCCGGTTGACCCCGGAGGATTATGATGCAGGCGAGCCAGGGGCTTGCGATGCGCTCCTTGGGGGAACTGATGCGGCGTCAGCCAAGCGACGGAATGTTGAGGCCGCGCTGCACGGCAGGCCGCTCAAGTCCCCGGTCGAGCCACGCCTGCACATGCCCGAAGCGGTCGAAGCCGACGAGATCGCGTGCCTCGTAGAAGCCTATGAGGTTGCGCACCCAGCCAAGCAGGGAGATGTCGGCGATCGTATAGTCCGCCCCCATCACCCAATCGCGGCCCGCAAGACGATCATCGAGAACGCCGAGCAGCCGTGCGGATTCATTCGCGTATCGGTCACGCGGCCGTTTGTCTTCGAAATCCTTGCCGGCGAACTTGTTGAAGAAGCCGACCTGACCGAACATCGGCCCTACGCCACCCATCTGCCACATCACCCACTGAATGGTCTCGTAGCGGGTGTTCGGGTCGGTCGAGAGAAACCGGCCCGTCTTCTCTGCGAGGTAAAGCAGGATCGCGCCGGATTCGAACAGGGCGAGCGGTGTGCCGCCCGGTCCATCGGCATCGTAGATCGCCGGGATCTTCCCATTCGGGTTGAGGGCAAGAAAGGCCGGATCGTGGCTTTCGTTGGCCGTGATATCGATCCGGTGCCATTCATATTCGATGCCCGTTTCTTCGAGCATGATGCTGGCCTTCACCCCGTTGGGCGTCGGCAGCGAAAAGAGTTGCAGACGCTCGGGAAATTGTGCTGGCCAGCGTTTGAATATGGGGTGGGCGAGAGGCATTTTGGAACTCCTGAAGAAGAAGGGCGCGGGTTTGCCCGCCATGGTCATTGAAGAGCGGGCAAACCCGGAGCGAAGCTTCAGATCGAGCCGGCCGGCGGCACGGCAGGAAAGTCCTTGTCCGGGTCGAACACGTTGTTGAAGAAGTTGGTCAGCGAATACATCGCAACCAGTGCGACGATCTCGATGACGTTCGCATCCGTGTAGCCGGCATCGCGGACCGCCTGCACATCGGCGTCGCCGACCTTGCCGCGTGTCTCGATGACCTTGCGGGCGAACCGGATCGCAGCATCCCGCTTCGGATCGCTGGCATGACCCTTGCGGGCGAGGATGATCTCATCTGCCGGCAGTTTCGCCATATGTTCGGCTGTGAAGCTGTGAACCGTCAGGCAGTAGTCGCAACCGTTCACTTCGGAAACGGCGAGGCCGATCGCGTCCCGCGTCTTCACGTCGAGCGCCTTGCTCAGCGAACCGAGCAGCGTGGCCCATGCGTTGAATGCGATCGGGCTTGCCGCGAAACTCGCCATCATGTTCGGGGTGAAGCCGATGTTCTTCGTGAACGCATCGAGGGTGGGTTGCGAAGCAGCCGGCACCTGTTCCGGTGCGAGAACGGGAATCCTTGCCATGGTAATCTCCTTAAGTTTTGGATTTGATTGAGGATTAGACGAAGTCCAGCACGTCGATGACGGGCATACGCGGCTTCTGCGGCCAGTTGCCGGCGCGCTCCGGCCCGACGGTCAGCAGCATCACCGGGATTTCATCTTCGGCTAGGCCGAATTCGCGATGCACGGCTTCAGCGTCGAAACCAATCATCGGCGTCGAGCCCCAGCCCAGCGAACGAGCCGTGTAGATGATGGCCGCCGTCCCGAAGGTCGCGGTCCGCACCGCCTCATCGCGCTGCCGCTGGGGCTGATCGTCATAGAGGCTGCGCGCGGGTGCCTCCCATTCCGGCACCAGATGCGCCGGCATGATGCCGGCTTCCACCACCGGCGCCAGACGCGCCGGCACGGTGCTGGCGTCGGCCAATTGGCCGATGACGATGAAAGTTACGGCGGCGTCGGTGATCGCGGGCTGGTTCCAGGCGATCGGACGCAAGCGGGCCTTGGCCTCGGGCGAACGCACGGCGATGAACCGCCAGTTCTGCAAATGGAACGATGTGGGCGCGGAGGTGCCGATCCGCACCAGATCGCGGATCTGATCGTCGCTCAGAACGGCATTGGCGTCGTAATATTTGGCGGCGCTACGGCTCAGAAGCGTTTCGATTACAGCGTTTGTCGGCACAGACGGCCTGGAAGGCTGGGCAGCAAGCGTGTCCGTGCCGGTTTCGGCCCATGCGCGGATATCGGAGATAGCACCGATGGCGGGATCGGCGGCGACGGCGGCGATGCAGTTCATTGGGTGGCTCCCTCATCAATTGAATGTGGAGCCGATTTTACGGGTGGAGGCGCAAACTTCGAGACGGGATCAGATCAATAAGATGCTCGAAAGGATCAATCTGCCGATTTCCGATATCCGGCGATGTTTACCTGCCCGTCATTATGCGCCAGCTTCCGCCATTCGCCCGGCGTCATCCCGATCCGTTCGGCGAACACACGGCGGAATGCCGAAACAGATTGATAGCCGACCGCCTCGGCCACCGCCTCAGTGCTGACCGTCGGCTTTTTCAATTCGTTGGCGGCCAGGCTCATGCGCAGGTCGGTTAGAAGATCGAGGGCGGAGCGACCGAGCCGATCCTGAAAGTGCCGCATGAAGGTCGCGCGCGACATGCCGCACAAGTCCGCCAGATCGGGCAGCTTCCACGAGCGCGTCGGATCGGCAAACATCGCCGCAATGGCTGGAGCGAGCCGCGGATGTCCGGCCAGAGCCAGCAAGCCTTCGGGCGCTTTCTCGTCTTCGCTCGCCGTGCGCAGAACCAGCGTGAACAGCGCCGAGGACAAGGCGTTCAAAATGGCGCGTCCGCCCGCTTTGTCGCCGGACGACTCCATCCGCATCAGACTTACGAGACTGGCCAGTTGGCTAGAGGCCGAATCCGTTGCCTCGTCTCCACGCTCCGCCAAGGCCCGCGTCACGAGATGGTCCGGCAGATAGTCCCGGATCAGCCGGTCATGAGGCGGCGCGATGAAGAATCGCCCGCACAACAGATCGAGTTGCTCGCCATCGCCATCGTTCTCACTCAGCATCCATCCGGCAGACCCATGATGCTGCCGCGTAACGATGGGTGTTTGTCCACTTCCGTCGTGAAGCACATGCGCCCCGCCGTGCGGCAACAGCACGACATCCCCGCTCGCCAGCTCCTTGGACGTTCGCGTCTCCGGGTCTTCGAACACGGCCCGGCCCCTGACGATGACGTGGTAGGGAATTTCGTTCGCCGCCGCCTCGCCCCAGGTCACGCGCCACGGTGCGCCATAAGCGCAGCGGACCTCAAGCCGGCCAGTGACTGTGACGATTTGCAGAAGATGGCTCAGCCAGTCGATTTGGGACATAAGAACTCGGAAACTTGAAACATGACTCGCATCCTATCACCGTTGGCGCGTTGAGCATCGCGTATACAGTCCGGATAGCAAGACACAGCGATGCGTTGGCATGTATCATGTCCGTGCGAGCCAACAACAACGACAGCACATAGACGCTTTGTTCGATCCGACAGCCGTGCCGGAAAGACGGTGGAGGAAAGACCATTGGAACTCAACCAGATCAAGTATTTCCTGAACCTGGCGGACACCCTCAATTTCACCGAGGCGGCCATGCGCTGCGGCGTGTCCCAACCTACGCTCACCCGCGCAATCCAGCGGCTCGAACAGGAGCTGGGCGGGCCGCTGGTCTATCGCGACGGCAAGGATAGCCGGCTGACAGCGCTCGGCCGCGACATCCGCGGCGAATTCGCCGCCATCGCCGACAGCGAGCAGCGGGTCCGGGCGATCTCGCTCAACCGGGTGCGCGGCCGGCGCGAGACCCTGACGCTCGGCATCGTCAACACCATCGCGCCGGCGCTGCTGACCGGCTTTGTTTCGCACGCCCTTCAACAGATGCCGATGTTGGAACTGGTCTTCCAGCCGATCACCCGCGACGAGGGGGCGGAGCGCCTGCTGAGCGGCCGGATCGACGGCTGCTTCTGCACGGACCCGGTGAGCGGAAACAGCAAGATCGCCACCGTCGATCTGTTCAGCGAGCGGCTTCTGCTGGCGATGGCGCGGGGTCACGCATTAGCGAACCGGACGGCGGTTTCGCTGGCCGAGCTCTCGGAGCAACCCTATCTCGACCGGCTTCAGTGCGAATTCCGCGCGCGCGTGCAAAACCATCTCAACGAACGCGACATCATCATGATCCCGAGGCTGCGGTCAGAGCGGGAAGACCTGATTCAACAGGCGGTGGCGGAGGGCGCCGGCGTTTGCATGCTGCCCGAGCGTTCGGCCATCGTCGGCGGCCTCACCTTACGCCCGGTCGAAACCCTCGACCTGACGCGCACGGTCGCCTTCCAGTCGGTTTCGGGATCGGGCACGGCATCGGCCTTGCGGCGGCTTCGCGTGCTGATCGAGCGATGTCAATGGTCGTGACGCGTGCCGGCATGTCATCGGAACATGGAAACTATAGCAGCGGCGTATTGGACACGTCCGAACCGAATATCCATCTTGTGGAGCAGGAATTCGAAGGAGGACTTTCATGGCAGCCTACAGGAAAACCGAAGCCGCGATCGCCAAGCTGTCGCCAGAAGAATATCGGGTGACACAGCAGAGCGGGACCGAGCGCCCCGGAACCGGCGCGCTTCTCCGCAACAAGGAAGCCGGTATCTATGTCGATATCGTCTCCGGCGAACCGCTGTTCGCATCGTCGGACAAATATGAGTCCGGCTGCGGCTGGCCGAGCTTCACCAAGCCGATCGAGCCGGCGAACGTCAACGCGTTACGTGATACCAGCCACGGCATGATCCGCACCGAAGTGCGCTCGGCGCATGGCGACAGCCATCTCGGCCACGTTTTCACGGACGGGCCGCGCGACCGCGGCGGCCTGCGCTACTGCATCAACTCGGCCTCGCTGCGCTTCGTGCCGCGCGCGGAGATGGAGGCCCAAGGTTACGCAGATTATCTCAACCAGGTGGAGGATATTCGATGACCGCTCAACGCGCTGTTCTGGCCGGTGGCTGCTTCTGGGGAATGCAGGATCTCATCCGCAAGCTGCCCGGCGTGATCTCCACCCGTGTCGGCTATACCGGCGGCGACGTGCCGAACGCGACCTATCGCAATCACGGCACCCATGCCGAAGCGATCGAGATCGTCTTCGATCCGGAGAGGACCAGTTACCGCCGGCTTCTGGAGTTCTTCTTCCAGATCCACGATCCGACCACACTGAACCGGCAGGGCAATGATCGCGGCACGAGCTATCGTTCGGCGATCTATTTCACCGACGACGAGCAGAAGACTGTGGCGCTCGATACGATCGCCGATGTCGACGCCTCCAGCCTCTGGCCCGGCAAGGTGGTCACGGAAGTCGAGCCGGTCGGGGATTTCTGGGAGGCCGAGCCTGAGCATCAGGATTATCTCGAGCGCATCCCGAACGGCTACACCTGCCATTTTGCCCGCCCCGATTGGGTCTTGCCGCGCAGGGCCGGAGCCGCCGCCTGACAACCCATGGACTCACGGCTTCGTGCCGTCAGCCTCTACATGGAGGATTTCATGAAACCGGGTATCGCAGGACTGCCAGCCCCTCCGCTGGAGAATGTCCGATGGATTGATGAAAGCGGCGAAGGGCGCAGCCCCCTGACCCTTGACGAACTGGGACAAGGTTTCAGGGTTCTATACTTCTTTCAGGATTGGTGTCCGGGCTGCCATGAGCATGGCTTTCCGACATTCGTGAAACTGGTCGAGAAGTTGCGCGACAAGGGCGTTGGCTTCGCAGTCGTCCAGACGGTGTTCGAAGGTTCGGACGTCAACACATTCGACCGCCTGCGGGCCAATCAGCAGAAATATGGATTGCATGTTCCCTTCGGTCATGCCGCTGCGGCCTCACCGGAAACCGTGCCTGAGATCATGGAAGCATATCGCTCCGGGGGAACGCCGTGGTTCGTGGTCATCGCGCCCGATGGCCGTGCCGTCTATGACGGCTTCCAGATCCACGCCGAAGGTCTGATTCGGGCACTTCGGCCGCTCGCCGCCTGACAGACCAGATGTGTGGGAATGTGGCGCGCGTCGCATAGCTTTGCCATTAAGGGCAAAATGGGGAAAGCCTTCCCCTGCGGCCGAGCCAAGGTCTCGGCCGACCCCTTCTGCGGGGGAGCCCCCCCACAACGCCCCCTTTAGTGAGAGTGCGGACGGGATTTTCCGTGACGGGTTGAGGGCTGGGAGAGAGGCTTCCGGCGCCCGTCGCGGAGAACCGCGATGTCCAGATATGACCGCATCCCTCGCGCCGGCGCTGACCGGACGAACCTCTATGACGAAATCACCGGCAAGATCATCGCCCAGCTTGAAGCCGGACGGCTTCCGTGGGTCCAGCCTGTCAATCGGCGTCGTTTGGATGCCGATCACCCCATTTGCGGGGTCCTTATTCCTAATCACAGCCTGATGGGCGGCGGCACCCGGCAGGAGCCGCAAATCTCGTTCACCGGCTTCTGGTCGCAGGGCGACGGCGCCAGCTATCAGGCGTTTTACGCCTATCGGAAGAACGCGACCCGCGAAATCCGCAGCTATGCGCCGAAGGACACGCGCCTGCACGCCATCGTCGATGACCTACTCGCGATCCAGCGCCGAAACTTCTACCAGCTCCGCGCTGAAGTCAGTCATCGCGGCAACTATTATCATGAGTATTGCATGGCGATCTCGGTCGAGCGCGATAGTCCGACCTGGCAGGACATGACCACCGATGCGGAGGATGCAGTGATCGAGGCGCTGCGCGATCTCGCCCGCTGGCTCTACCGGCAGCTCGAACGCGAATACGAATATCTCAGTTCGGACGAGGCCGTGGACGAGACGATCGTCGTCAACCAATACACGTTCACCGAAACCGGGCGCAGGTTCGGTTAATCCCGGCAGCTACAGGACCGAACGCACGTCTGTCTGCACGAAGTCCTCACCCACAAAGAGCAGCGGGCAGTCATGCTCGCTCGCCACCTCATAGGAAAAGCAGTCGCCGTAGTTCAGCGAAGCCGGGTGGACGCCCTTGCCCCATCGGCCATAGGCGTCCGCAACCCGGCGCGCGGAGGCGGCTGTTACCGATACGATCTCGAAGCCGAGGCCGGAAATCAGCGCGCCGACCTCTTCGCCAACATTGCGCCGTGCCGCGACGATCAGGGCTTCGGCCACGGTCCCGGCTGAAATCAGCAGCCCATCGGCCTGTTCGATTGCCGTCATGCAGGCTTCACCCTGCGGCTCATCCAGCACGATCGCCATAAGGGCCGACGTATCGACGGCGATCACGCGGGCATCCCATCATCGTCATAAAGAAAATCCTGGCTGCGGGCGGCGCTCGGTCCCGGCAGAGCCTTGGCGGCTGCCGCCGCTCTGACTTTCTCCATCAATGCGCGCCGTCCCTTGAGCCCGGGTGCCGCCGCCATAGCGACCAGACGCACGATCTCATGGCCGCGACGGGTCAGGATGACCTCATCGCCGGCTTCGGCGCGCTTCACCAGTTCGGTGAGCTGCCCTTTGGCCTCGCTGACAGACACGCGCATCGCACAGGCTCCTTTGAATCCCTCGTGCATTTCCATCATCAATAGATGGTCCATGATATGGTCCAAGTCAAGGTTTCGGTGAGAGGCAGAGAGAGGCCGGGACGGGTTTCAGCCCGTCCGGTCCGAGAGAGAGCGCCGGCGGGCTTGCCCGTTTCCGCTCTCCCGAGGATTTTCCGATGAACGCTCTGCTTTCCCTTGCCGATACGCTGCCGGCGACGCCACTCGCCGCTCCCGGCGATTCCGCTGCCGCCATCCATGCGGCCGCCTTGCTCATCCTGCCTCATCTCGAACGCGATGCGCGTGTCGATGCCGTCGCTCTGCGCGGCGCGATGGAGACGGCCTTCGGCGGCTCTGACGCCACCGGCCTCTGGGACTGGAAAACCGCCTATGAGGCGTGCGAGGTCGCAACCGTCCTGTTTCTGCGTAAATACGGAAAGGCGCTTTTCCGCAAAGCCGGGTCTCCGGTTGCCGCGCTGCCGCTGCTCGGCAAGATCGCCGGGCTTCTGCCGACGCACACCCGCCGCTCGCAGGAGAGCCAGGCGCTTCAGCAATTCTCGACGCCGATCCCACTCGGCCATGTCGCTGTCGCCGCCGCTGCGATCACGGCTGCCGACCGCGTGCTGGAGCCTTCAGCCGGGACCGGGCTTCTCGCGATCCTCGCCGAGATCGCCGGCGGCTCGCTCGTGTTGAAGGAGCTGGCCGACACGCGCGCCGCACTTCTTTCCTCTCTCTTTCCGGCCCGGATGTGGGCCTGCGCGCCTTCAAGCTCGGGGAGCTCGCCGTCGTCGAGCTTTCCGGTTTCGAGATGAAGGGAAGCCGCTTTGCGAACCTGCGCCAGTCCTACAATCGCGGCCTTCGCGACGGCCTCACCTTCTGCGTCGTGCCGCCGGGCGCGGTCGACGCCGTCCTTGCCAATCTCCGGGCGATTTCGGACGGCTGGCTCGCCGAGCACGAGACGAAGGAAAAGACCCTCTCCCTCGGTGCCTTCGAGGATGCCTACGTCGCCGCCCAGCCCGTCGCCGTGGTACGCCTGGAAGAGAAGATCGTCGCCTTCGCGACGCTGATGGTGACGAACACCACGCACGAAGCCACCGTCGACCTGATGCGCTTTGCCCCCGAGGCGCCGAAGGGCACGATGGATTTCCTCTTCGCCAGCATCCTCGAATATCTCAAGGCCGAGGGCTACCGGCAGTTCAACCTCGGCATGGCGCCGCTCTCGGGCATGGCACGGCGCGAGGCGGCTCCGGTCTGGGACCGGGTCGGCGGAACACTCTTCGAGCATGGCGAGCGCTTCTACAACTTCAAGGGCCTGCGCGCCTTCAAGTCGAAATTCCATCCGCGCTGGGAGCCGCGCTATCTTGCGGTATCGAACGGAACGGGCGCGGCGCTCGCCCTCATGGACGTGACCTTCCTCATCGGCGGCGGCGTCAAAGGAGTGATTGCCAAATGACATTTTCCCCTCGCCTCGCCGCCGGGCTGCTTGCCGCCCTCCTCCTGCCGTTTGCCGCAGCCGCCGACGAGGGCCGGCAGACCTTCGACACGGGCATGATCCCGCCCAGCCATATCTTGATGCCGGACGGCGCGCCCGAGGCGAGCATTGTCCTCATCTCCGGCGCGGGCGGATGGGGCGATGCGGAGGACGAGCAGGCCACCACCCTTGTCGACAAGGGCGCGGCCGTCATCGGCATCGACCTGCCGGCCTATCTGAAGGCCCTGCAGGCCAACACCGAAAGCGACGATCCCAAGGCGTCCGACAACTGCGTCTACATGATCTCGGATATCGAATCGCTCGCCCATCAGGTGCAGCGCGCGGGCGGCTCCACGAGCTACCACCCGCCGATTGTCGCCGGCATCGGCGAAGGCGGCGCGCTGGCGCTCGCCATGGTCGCCCAGAGCCCGGCCGCAACCGTCGGCGAGGCCGTCGCCGTCGATCCCGACGCCGGCATCGCGCTCAACAAGGTTCTCTGCACGCCCGCCGCCAAGACGAAGGCGAACGGCCGCACTGTCTACGGCCTGACGGACGGCCCGCTTCCCGCCGCGATCACCGTGCTGTTCACCGCCGACGCGGCGCAGGACGGCCGCGACCACGTCGCCGCGCTCAGGAAGGCCCATCCCGACATCGACGTGCGCGATGCGTCGGCAACCGCCGGGGACGTCCTCGGGCAGACCCTCGCCGACCGGATGGATGCGGAAAGCGATATGGATTCCCCGCTCGGCCTGCCGCTCACCATCCTCAAGGCGGCGCCGGCCTACGACACGATGGCCGTCGTCTATTCGGGCGACGGCGGCTGGCGCGACATCGACAGGCAAGTGGCGGGTGCCCTCCAGCAGCGCGGCATTCCGGTCGTCGGCGTCGATTCGCTGCGCTACTTCTGGTCCGAGCGCAAGCCGCAGGAGACGGCGGACGACCTTGCGCGCATCATCGATACGTTCCGCAAGAAATGGAACGTGGGCCATGTCCTGCTCGTCGGCTATTCCTTCGGCGCGGACATCATGCCGGCCACCTACAACCTCCTTTCGCCGGAGGACAGGGCCCGCGTGCCGCAGGTCACGCTCATGGCGCTCTCCCGCCAGGTCGACTACGAGGTTTCCGTGACAGGCTGGCTGGGCGTTGCCGGAGCCGGCGCGGGCGGAGACCCGGTCGACGACATCGCGAAGATCGATCCGAAAGTCGTGCAATGCATCTACGGCTCGGAGGAGGACGGCGACCCCTGCCCGACGCTGAAGGCATCGGGCGTCGAATCCATCCGCATCGAGGGCGGCCACCACTTCGACGGCGACTACGACACGCTCGCGACCCGCATCATCGACGGCCTCGAGCGGCGGCTTGGAAAATAGGGGGAAAAGGGCCCGTCTGAAACAGGCATGGCGGAACGAGGGGAAAACCGTATAGAAAGCCGTCTTTCGGAATCAACGGCGAACTGCGCGCGAACATGCTACAGCTTGGGCAGCGCAGGCCGCGCGGAACATGAGAGAAAGTATGGCGGACGACGACCGTGATGACGATCGCAAACCCGACACCGACGCATTGCCCGCCGGCGCAGACAAGGAGCAGCGCGGCAAGCTGACCGTCTTCCTCGGCGCCGCGCCCGGCGTCGGCAAGACCTACGCCATGCTGACGCGCGCCGGCAAACTCAAGGCCGAGGGCGTGGATATCGTCGTCGGCCTCGTCGAGCCGCATGGCCGCAGCGAGACGGCCGCCCTTCTCGACGGGCTCGACGTGCTGCCGCGCCGCAAGGTCGTCCAGGGCGAGAAGGTGCTGGAGGAATTCGACCTCGACGGCGCGCTCGCGCGCCATCCGCGCATCGTGCTCGTCGACGAGCTTGCCCATTCCAATCCGGAGGCGAGCCGTCACCCCAAGCGCTACCAGGACGTCGAGGAACTGCTTGCCGCCGGCATCGACGTGTGGACGGCCCTCAACATCCAGCATCTCGAAAGCCTTGCCGACATCGTGGCGCAGATCACCGGGGTGACGGTGCGCGAGCGCGTGCCCGACCTCGTCCTGAAGAAGGCCGACGAGATCGTGCTGGTCGACCTGCCGCCGACCGAGTTGATCGAGCGGTTGAAGGAAGGCAAGGTCTACCTGCCGGAAAGCATCAGCCGCGCCGTCGACCGCTTCTTCCGCCTCGGCAACCTGACGGCGTTGCGGGAACTTGCGTTGCGCCGCACCGCCGACCGGGTCGACGACCAGATGGTCGACTACCTCCGCCAGAACGCCATCGAGGGCCCGTGGGCGGCCGGCGAGCGGCTCCTGGTCTGCGTCGGGCCGGACGATCTTTCGGAAAAGGTGCTGCGCGTCGCCGCGCGGCTCGCCACGGGCCTCCATGCGCCCTGGCTCGTCGTCTCCATCGAACGGGCGGACCGGGAAGAGGAGACGCCCGAGCGCCTGCAACGCATCGAGACGCTGTTCCGGCTGGCCGAACAGCTGGGCGCGGAGACGCGCCGGGTGGCCGGCACGGATTTCGTCGAGGAGATCCTGAAGCTCGCCCGGCGCGAGCACGCCACGCAGATCGTCATCGGCGCGCGGCGCCAGCGGGGCTGGATGCGGTTCTTCTCCCGCTCCCTGCCGGACGCGCTATCGCGCCGCGCCAGCGGCCTCGGCGTCTATTTCGTAACACCCGAGAAGGCGGACAAGCCAGCCATGCCGGCCGCGGCCGTGCCGGCCGTCAGCATCGCTTCGCTGCGTCATGCCGCGCTGGTCGCGGCCGGCCTCGTCGGCGTGACGGCGGTCGCGGGCAAGCTCGTCTACCAGTTCGCCGAACTGCCGAACATCTCACTGCTCTTCCTGCTGGCCGTGCTCGTCGCGGCGGTGGTCGGCGGCTATGCCTCGGCCTTCATCGCCGCGCTTCTTTCGGCGCTCGCCTACAACTTCCTCTTCATCGACCCGCTGCATACCTTCACGATCACCGCGCCGCACGAGGTCTTCGCACTCGTCGTCTTCGTGTCCGTGGCGGTGATCGCCGGCAGCTTCGCCTCGCGCATCAAGGAACAGGCGGAAGTTTCGCGCGTGCGCGCCGCCGCCCTGCAATCGCTCTACGATTTCTCGCGCAAGCTCGCGACGACCGCGACCGGGGACGATGCGATCTGGCTTGCGGTCTCCTATCTCCAGGCCAGCCTCAAGCGTAACGTCGCGCTGCTGGTGCCGGAAAAGGGCGACCTCAAGGTCGCGGCCGTCTGGCCGCCGGATACCGATCTCGACGCCACCGATCTCACCGCCGCGCGCTGGACGCGCGACAAGCAGGAGCCGGCGGGCTTCGGCACGGGAACGCTGCCGGCCAGCCGCTTCGAGTTCCGTCCGCTGATGGGCCCGCACGGGCTGGTCGGCGTCTGCGGCATCGAGCATTCCGACGAGCGCCTCGACCTCAACGCGGAGCGGGCGTTGACCGCCATCCTCGACCAGACGGCCATCGCCCTCGACCGGGCACGGCTTTCCGACGAAAGCGTGACGCAGGCCGCGCGCCTCGAAGGCGAGCGCTACCGTGAGGCGCTGCTCTCCTCCGTCTCGCACGACCTGCATACGCCGCTCGCCACCATCCTTGCCGCCGCCCGGAGCCTGCGCCAGCCGGTCGCCGGCACGACGGCGGAGGAACGCGACGAACTGCTGCGCTCGATCGAGGAGGAAGGAAGCCGCATGAGCCGCTTCGTCTCCAACCTCCTCGACATGACGCGCATCGAATCGGGCACGCTGAAGCCGAAGAGCGACTGGATCGACGTCTCCGAACTCATCCATTCGGCCGTCGAGCGGGCGCGCAAATACTATCCGGGTAAGGTCATCGAGACGGGGATCGCCCCCGACCTACCGCCCATCGAGGGTGACAGCGTGCTGCTCGGCCAGGTGCTCTTCAACCTGCTCGACAATGCCGTGAAATACGGCGGCGAGGAACCGGTCAACGTCTTTGCAAGACGCGACGGGACGGACGTGCTGATCTCCGTCACCGACCTCGGCAAGGGCATCGCGCCGGCCGACATCGACCGCATCTTCGACAAGTTCCACCGCCGCGGCAAGCCGGACGGCCGCACCCAGCAGAGCACGGGGCTCGGCCTTTCCATCGCGCGCGGCTTCGTGGAGGCGATGGGCGGGCGCATCCATGCCGAAAGCCCCGCCGTGAAGAAGAAAGGCACGCGCATCGTCATCCGTTTCCCGACCGGAGACAGGACAAAGGCCGAGAAGGCGAAGTGAGCGAGGCCTACTCGCTCTCGAGAGCGCCGCGCCGCCAATAGGAGACGACGAGGTGCTCGCTGCCGGCAAGCCCTCGTTCCTGCCGCACATGGCTGCGAATCGCCCGGAAAGCCTCGAATTCGCAGCCGGCCCAGACATAGACCTTGCCGCCCTCCGCCGGGAAGGCGACGGCACGCACCGCATCGGCAAGAAGGCTGGCTCCGCCCGCCGGCCGGCCGTCGCGCAGGAGCCATTCGACGGCAATGCGGGCCGGCCCGGCGAGCGGCTGGATCTCCGCCGCATCGGTGACTTCGATGAAGGCAAGGCCGGTCGCATCGGCCGGCAGGTGCTCCAGCATCCGGGCGATGGCCGGAAGCGCCGTCTCGTCGCCGGCAAAGAGATACCAGTCGGCCGCAACGAGGCCGCCGCCGCCCGGCCCCACCACACCGACGCGGTCGCCGACCGCGGCGCGTTCGGCAAAGGCCGAGCCCGGCCCGGCATCGGCATGCAGCACGAAGTCGATGTCGAGCGTGCCGGCGGCAAGATCGACGCTGCGCACGGTATATTTGCGCATGAGGGGGCGCAGGTCCGGATTGTCCCAGGCGATCACGCCGTTCGCCCCGACGCGAGGCCATTGCGGCTCGGCGGCCTCCGGGCGCTGGACCATCAGGTTGAGATGCAGCGCATCGAGCCCGGCAAAGCGCGTGACGTTCTCGCCGGAAAGGGTCAGCCGGCGCATATGCGGCGTCACCTGCCGACAGCCAACGACCTGAAGAATCTGGAAATTCGGCGGCCGGACGATCTCGCCGCCGTCGCCCGTCCAGGCGATCTCCGGCGGGTCGTCCCCGGCAAATTCCAGGATATGCGAGGCCACCGACATGCGGGCGAGATAGAGGCCTTCGAGGTCCGGCGCGGCGACTTCCACCACCGTTTCACCCCCGGCGCGGGAAAACTGCGCGCTGATCCCGCCCATGCGCAGCAGCGGGCCGGTCGGGCCGGCGCTCACCACGGCATTATGCTCGGTCATGTGCTCGCAGAATTCCGCGATGACGGGATCGGGATCGCGAAGGGCGATGCGGGCCTGAGCGGTATAGTGTCTGCCTTGCATGCGGCGTCCTATTCGGTTTCGTGGTCGATCCAGAACGTGCCTTCGAGCGGCACCGCCAGGAAACGGTCGTTGATCTCGGCGAGCGTCGCGGCGGGGTCGACATCGGAAAAGACGTCGGGATGCAGCCACTTGGCGAAGCACTCGAAGACGAGGATGTTGACGACGGAGATGGAGAGCTGGTGCGAGACCGCATGGGCCCGCCCGCCGCGCACAGCCGTCAGCGCGTCGCGCATGCCTTCGGCAAGAATGCGGTCGAAGGATCTTTCCGCCAAAGCCCGGTCGATGCCGCCGCCGAGAACGAGGCCGCCCTGGGCGGCAAGATGCGGGCCGCCGGTCGCGATGTAGACGGCCGGGTCCGCCCCGAGCACGAATTCCGGGCTCAGCCGGCCGTCATAGCCCGGCACGTCCGCGCCGACGCTTTTTCCGCCGGCAAGGCGCAGCGCCTCGGTCATGCGGTTGCCGCTGCCCGGCGTCGAACAGCAGGTGGCGCCCGCATGGGCGTCGACGAGGACGGAGACCGGGGAAAGGGCGGCGGTCCTGTCCGTGATGCGCTTGTAGCGCGCCCGCACGAAATCGCCGTAGGCCCTGCCCTTCTCCTCCTGCCCGACGGTCTTTGCCAGCAGTTCCACGGAGAAGGCCGTCGTCTCGGCCGGCCCCTTGCCGTCGTTCACCGGCCCGTCGAGGAAGAGGACTGGCACACCGGCCGCTTCCAGCGTCGCCGCCGTCTCGTTCCAGCCGGTCTCCCAGATGGAGACGACGAAAAGGTCCGGCTTGACGGACAGGATCGCCTCGACGGAGGTTTTCCCGGGCAGAACGGCGCCGACGGTCGGGATTGCGTCGATGGCGGGAAAGCGGCGGCGGTAGGTCTCGTACATGCCGCGGTCGATGCGTTGCGGCGCGGCCCAGCCGGCGATGCGCGCGACGGGATCGGCATCGACGAGGGCGAGCGAGATGAGGATGAGGCTTTCGTTCGTGGCGATGCGGTGCGCAGGACCGACGAGGCGGACGGTACGCCCCGCCGCGTCGGACAGCACGATCTCCGCCCGCGCCGGGATAGACCACGCCAGCAAGAAAGCCGCGGCCACCAGCAGGAAACGGAGGACCGGCGGCATGCCGCCGGCTCTCTTCATCGACGGAAATCGCTTCAAAAAGCTCACCATTCGTATTTCAGACTTGCCATGACGGTCCGGCCCGGGCCGTAATTGCAGCTTCCGCCCGTGTCGTTGGTGCACTGGACGACATAGACCTCGTTGAACAGGTTGGAGACGTTGAGGCGCAGCGTCGTTCCGGAAAAGTCCTTGTTCAGGGCGCCGAGGTCGAACTGCGCGCCGATATCGACGAGCGCGAGGCCCGGGATCTTGACCGTATCCAGATAGGTCGTGTCGGTGTGGTAGGACGACATGGCGCGAACGCCCGCGCTCAGCGACAGGCCCTCGGCCCATTCCGGCCGGTACTGCACCCAGAGGGCGCCTTGATGCTTCGGCACGCGGAGCATGTCCTGCCCGACCTGCGTTGCGATATTCGTCTCCAGCACCTTGGAGTCGGAATAGGCATAGGAGGCGATCAGGTCCAGTTCCGGCGTCAACTCGTACTTGCCCTCGATCTCGAGGCCGCGGATGCGCTGCTCGCCGGTCTGGACATAGCCGAGCGTCTTGCCCACGCCGTCGTAGACGGGCGTCAGCGCATTCTCCAGGGTCAGGTCGAAGACCGAAACGCCGATCATGCCGCGCCCGCCCTCCGGCTCGTACTTGATGCCGGCCTCGAACTGCTGCGATTCCTGCGCCTTGTAGGGATCGCCGTCGACGTCGGCGCCGATCGTCGGCAGGAACGAAGTGGAGAAACTCGCATAGGGCGTCAGGCCGTTGTCGAAGAGATAGGCAAGCCCGGCCCGGCCCGAAAGCGCGCCGTCCTTGTTCTCGTAGGTGACGTTCTTTATGCGGTCTGTCGTCGTGATCTGCGAATGGTCGTAGCGAAGGCCGAGCGTCGCCAGCCAGCCGCCGTAGCGGACCTGGTCCTGGATATAGGCGCCGATCTGGTCCTGCTCGGATACCCTGGAGGTCGTCCAGGCCGGGAAGGCATAGGTGCCGCCATAAACCGGGTTGAGGTAATCCTGGCTGGTTATCTTCGCGCTGCCGAAATACCGATCGGACTTGAGATGCATATATTCGAGCCCGAACAGCATCGTATGGTCCAGCGCGCCGGTATCGAAGCGCGCTTCGAGCTGGTTGTCGATATCGATGGACGACAGCCTGTCGTCGGACGCCGAGACGACGCGGCCGAGCGTGGTGCCCGAAGGCGGTTTCGTCGTCCATGTGAAGGCCGGGTTCACGACGGCCAGGAACATGTTCTGGTCGGCGTAGCTGTAGCGCAGGTTCTGCCGGAACGTCAGGTCTTCTGTGAGATTGTGCGAGAACTCGTAGCCGGCCGTATAGAGATTGGCGTCGAACTCGTTCGCATTGGAGAGATAGTCACCCATATGGGTGCTGGTCGGGACTTGCCCGGCGAGGCTCTGTATCAGCGTGCCGAAGGCCGGATAGAAGCGCCCGCTGAAATTCTTCGGGTTCACCTTCTGGTAGAAGCCGTAGAGGGTGAGCGAGGTGTCCTCGTCGGGCGACCAAGTGAGGCTCGGCAGCAGCATGAGCTGCCTGTTACGCTCCTCGTCGATCTGGCTGCCGAGGTCGCGCGCCTGCCCGACGAGACGATAGGACCAATCGCTGTCGGCACGGACCGGCCCTGTGAAGTCCACCGAGGTCTGGATGCCGCCGAGGGACGACGTCGTCACCTCCACCTCGTTATGGGCGTCGGTCTGCGGCCGCTTGCTGACCTGGTTGACCAGGCCGCCGGGCAATGTCTGCCCGTAGAGGACCGAGGACGGCCCCTTGATCACCTCGACGCGCTCCAGCGCATAGGAATTGATCGGGGTGGAGGCATATCCCTCCGTATCCCCCGCCATGGCGAGGCCGTCGAGCCAGAGCCGGGCATAGGCATTGTAGCCGCGGATCCACATCCAGCCACCGCGCACGTCGTCGCCATTGGCCTCCGCCATGACGCCGGGCGTGTAGCGAAGCGCCTCACGGACGGAGTTTGCACCGCGCGCATCGATCTCGTCACGCGTGACGACGCTGACGGCCTGCGGCGTCTCGCGCAGTGGCGTGTCCGTCTTCGAGCCGCTGAGGCTGCGCTTGGCGACGATGCCGCGGTCGGGGCCCTTCGCATTGTCGCCGGCATTGTCCACGGTGACGGCCTGAAGCTCTGTCGTCGCCGCGTCCTGCGCCGACAGCGGCCCGGCCGCCGCGCCCACTGCGAACGCCACCGTCGAGGCAAGCCAAAGCCGCCGGCGTCCTGCGCTCCTCATCACCGTTTCCTGTCCCAAATTCATCATCACGACCCCAACGTCCCTGCCTTCTGCATTAACTTGACCTTGCTAATCAAGTTAAGTTATTCCTAGGGCAGCATTCGCACGGCCGGCAACGCCGGTTCCTTTGCGAAACGCGCAGATGCCTTTGCACGACGGGAAATCTCCACCCCTCGATCGGCGGGAAACGGAACAGAAGGGAAAGCAATGGCAGCCGCAAGCGGCGATGCCGGAAGCCGGGCCGACGCAGGCCATCTTCGCGTGCGCGATTTCATGCGCCACGAAGGCATTGCGCTCGAAAGCCCGGAGGAGCGGCTTTCCCCCGACGATACGCTGATGAAAGGCGCGTTCCTGCACCGGGAACTGCGCCGTGGCCTCTTGCTGCATGTCAGCGACGCGATCGAGGAGCGGGCCTTCACCGCAACCTCGCTCCTGCCGGAAGAGCTCTCCTGCATCTTCTTCCTGGAGGGCAGCGTCGATCTTGCGATCGGCGGCCGACGCTTCGCCTTTCATGGCAAGGGGGGCCGGGCCGAAGGCGTGGCCATCGTGAATTCCTGCCCGGAACATTTCGCACGCGCCTCCCGCGGGCGCCAGCACCTTCGCCATCTCGTGGTGTCGGCGACGCCCGAATGGCTGCACCGCGACGCGCTCGAAGCGGTCACGGACGGGCCGGGCGGCGCACGGCTGCTGCGCAACCATCTTGCCGAGCACCGCTGGACGCTGACCCCGCGCATGATCGACCTCGTGCGGCAGATCTTCTCGCCCTCCCCGCTCGTTCCCGAACTGCGCGACCTCTATCTGGAAGGCCGGGCCGTCGAACTGGTGGCCGAGACCATGGCGGCGGTGCTGCGGACAGACCGCCGCGAGGCAGGGGGCGCAACGCTTACCCGCCAGGACGCCGTCTGCCTGCAGCGGGCGAAGGATTTCATCGAGGCGCATGCCGGCGAGCCGATGAGCGTGGAGGCGATCGCCCGCGAGGCGGGCATCAGCGCCAGCGGCCTGCAGCGCCTCTTCCGCGCCGCCGAAAGCCGTAGTGTCTTCGACTATGTGCGCAACGTGCGGCTGGAGCGCGCCTTCACCGCCCTTGGCCGCGGCGAGGTCACGGTGCAGGAGGCGAGCGCCATCGCCGGCTATACCAGCCCCGCCAATTTCGCCACCGCCTTCCGCCGCCGCTTCGGCATCGTACCGACTGCCGTCCGGCGCACGGGCCTTTCCTGAGGGACACGGCGCAAGGCCCGTCGGCTGCCCGAAAGTTTATTTGCACAACCGTACCGGATTCGCCGAATCAGACCTTCCCTGTGCCCCGGCGAAACCCTAGTTGGATATCACTCGCGCAACCCGCGAGCTTCCCCGCGTCATTGGGAGCCAAACCGTGGCGCTCGCTGCCCCGCTTCGTGCGGGGCTTCTTTTTTTTCACGACAAGCGATCACCGAGAGGGCGGATACGATAGACGCCGAACGCACTCATGGCGGCCAGCGCATACCATGTCAGCGCATAGACGAGGTGGCTGTTGCGGAAGGCGACGACCGTGAGGCCGCCAACGGGAAGGCCACCCGGATTGGGCGTCGCATCCGCGTCGATGAAATAAGGCGCGACATCGGAAAGCCCTTTGCCCGCGGCGATGGCGGCGACATCGCGGGAGTACCACCGGTCATGCGCCGGATCGTTGGAGCGCAGGAACGCACCGCCAGGCTCCGTGATGCGCAGGAGACCCGTTACCGTGACGGGGCCGGCGGCGATCTCGCTTGCCAGACGCGCGGCCGGATCGCGCTTGTCGGCGGGCACGAAGCCCCGGTTGACGAGGATCGTCGACCCGTCGGCAAGGCGCAGCGGCGTCACCACCCAGAAGCCGGCGCCCAGCGCCGTCACTGCCTGCACGAGGACGGACTTGTCATGCGCGAAGAGCCCTGTCGCGGTGACGGGGCGGTATTCGTCGTCCCGCGCATTCACGCCGCCCCATCCGCTACGCGAAGGAGCCGGCACCGGCGCGGCACGGATCCGCGCCTCGACGCGGGCGATGAGATCGAGCTTCCAGGAAAGTCGCTGGACCTGCCATGTGCCGAGCGCAAGGAAGACGGCGACGAGAAGGAGGAGGAAGGCGATGAGACGCCGGCGGCGGGAAGCAGGCTCGGGCATCTACAGCACCACGTCCATCACCATCGTCCCGCCCCGTCAGGGCATGTTCTTCATCATCTCCTGGGTCATCGGCATCATGTTGGTGTTGAGGTGATGCATGACCCAGAGGGAGCCGGCGAGCGCGATGCCGACGATGATGAGCGTGAAGATCAGCGCCATCAGCGTCCAGCCGCCTTCCGAGCGCGGGTTCATGTGCAGGAAATAGATCATGTGCACGAGGATCTGCACGACGCCGATGCCCATGACGAGCACGGCCGTCAACAGCCTGCTTTCCAGCACGCCCGCCATGATGAGCCAGAAGGGAATGGCCGTCAGGATGACCGACAGGATGAAGCCGGTCATGTAGCCCTTGAACGAGCCGTGCCCGGCCTCGTGGCCATGGCTGTGGGCGTGATGTGCTTCAGAGGCGCTTTCGTGGCTCATCCGAGGACTCCCAGGAGATAGACGAAGGAGAAGACGCCGATCCAGATGACGTCGAGGAAGTGCCAGAACATGGACAGGCACGTCAGCCGGCGGCGATTCTCGGAGGTGAGGCCGTATTTGCCTACCTGCACCATCAGCGTGATCAGCCAGATCGTGCCGAAGGTGACGTGGAGGCCGTGCGTGCCGACCAGCGTGAAGAAGGAGGAGAGGAACGCCGAGCGCGTCGGGCCCGCCCCTTCGAGGATGAGGTGATGGAACTCGTAGAGCTCCACTCCGAGGAAGATCGCCCCGAAAAGGCCCGTAACGGCGAGCCAGACCAGCGTTTCCATCTTCGCGCCCCGCTCCATCTGCAGCATGGCGAAGCCGTAGGTGATGGAGGACAGGAGCAGCATCGCCGTGTTGAAGGCGACGAGGCCGAGGTCGAACAGGTCGGCCGGCGACGGGCCTGCCGCATAGCTGCGTCCGAGCACGCCGTGCGTCGCGAAGAGCACGGCGAAGATCAGGCAGTCGCTCATCAGGTAGATCCAGAAGCCCAGCATGGTGCTGTTTTCCGGATGGTGTTCTTCCGTCAGGTAGAACTGCGGCTTTTCGGTTTCCTGGACTTGGGTCGCGCTCATGGGCTCAGGTCCGTTCTGCAAGCGTCTTGGTGCGGGCATCTTCCGTCGCCACCACGGTATCGGCGGGGATGAAGAAGTCGCGGTGATAATTGAAAGTGTGGCCGATCGAGACCGCGACGATCGCGATGAAGGAGAGGGCGGCCAGCCACCAGATGTACCAGATCAGCGCCAAGGCAAGCACGGTACTGATGCCGGCAAGGATGATGCCCGTGCCGGTGTTCTTCGGCATGTGGATCGGCCTGAAGCCGGTCAGCGGGCGCTCGTAGCCGCGGCTCTTCATGTCGTACCAGCTGTCGTGATCGTGCACGACGGGCGTGAAGGCGAAGTTGTAGTCGGGCGGCGGCGAGGAAGTCGACCATTCCAGCGTGCGGCCGTCCCACGGATCGCCCGTCGTATCGCGCAGCTCATCGCGGCGCAGGAAGCTGACGACGAGCTGGACGATGAAGGCGAGGATGCCGAGCGCGATCAGGAAGGCGCCGACGGCGGCGATGATGAACCAGATCTGCAGCGAAGGGTCCTCGAACTGCGAGACGCGGCGCGTGACGCCCATGAGGCCGAGCACGTAGAGCGGCATGAAGGCGACGAAGAAGCCGATCTGCCAGAACCAGAAGCTCAGCTTGCCCCAGAAGGGATCGAGCCGGTAGCCGAAGGCCTTCGGGAACCAATAGTTGACGCCCGCAAGCAACCCGAACAGCACGCCGCCGATGATGACGTTGTGGAAGTGGGCGATGAGGAAGAGCGAGTTGTGCAGCACGAAGTCGGCCGGCGGGATGGCCAGCATCACGCCCGTCATGCCGCCGATGACGAAGGTCACCATGAAGCCGACGGTCCACAGCATCGGCACATCGTAGCGAATGCGCCCGCGATACATGGTGAAGAGCCAGTTGAACATCTTCGCGCCCGTGGGGATCGAGATGATCATGGTCGTGATGCCGAAGAAGGCATTGACCGAGGCGCCCGAGCCCATCGTGAAGAAGTGGTGCAGCCACACGAGATAGGACAGGATCATGATCACGCAGGTCGCATAGACCATCGAGGCATAGCCGAAGAGACGCTTGCCGCAGAAGGTCGCCACCACCTCGGAGAAGATGCCGAAGGCCGGCAGGACGAGGATGTAGACCTCCGGATGGCCCCAGATCCAGATGAGGTTGATGTACATCATCGGGTTGCCGCCGAGGTCGTTCGTGAAGAAGTTCGTGCCGACATAGCGGTCGAGCGAGAGCAGCGCGAGCGTGGCCGTCAGGATCGGGAAGGTGGCGACGATCAGGATGTTCGTGCAGAGCGAGGTCCAGGTGAAGACCGGCATCTTCATGAAGGTCATGCCGGGCGCGCGCATCTTCACGATGGTCGCGATGAGGTTGATGCCCGACAGCGTCGTGCCGACGCCCGCCACCTGCAGGCCCCAGATGTAATAGTCGACGCCGACGCCGGGGCTGTAGGCCGCGCCCGAGAGCGGCGGATAGGCGAGCCAGCCGGTGCGCGCGAACTCGCCGACGAAGAGCGACATCATGATGATGATCGCGCCCGCCGTCGTCATCCAGAAGGAGAAGTTGTTGAGGAACGGGAAGGAGACGTCGCGCGCGCCGATCTGCAAGGGCACGACGTAGTTCATGAAGCCGGTGACGAAGGGCATCGCCACGAAGAAGATCATGATCACGCCATGGGCGGTGAAGACCTGGTCGTAGTGGTGCGGCGGCAGGTAGCCTTCGCTGCCGTTGAAGGCGATGGCCTGCTGGATGCGCATCATGATGGCGTCGGAAAAGCCGCGCAGCAGCATGATGATGGCGAGGATGATGTACATGATGCCGATCTTCTTGTGATCGACGCTGGTGAACCATTCGTGCCAGAGATAGCCCCACAGCCTGTACTTTGTGATGAGGGCAAGGAGAGCAAGGCCCCCGAGCGCCACGACCGCGAAGGTCACGACGAGGATCGGCTCGTGATAGGGGATCGCTTCCCAGGAGAGCCGCCCGAAGAGGAAATGCGTGAGGCTGGTATTACCGAACATGGGATCGTCCAATATCGTTTCCATTGCAGCCCGCGGAGCCGCGGGTCGGGAGTGCCCGCCGAGACCGGCGGACATGGAGAGCTGTTACATCTGGTGCCCGTCGTGGTTCATCGTGGCCGGCTCCTCCTGCCGTTCCTCGACGCCTTCGGCCGGTTCCTCGCCGTGCGAGGGATTGCCGGTGTCGGGGAAGGTCGCGGCCGTTCCCCCTTCCCCGGATGCCTGGTCGGCATGGCGGTTGTCGTGCTGGAGCCTTGCCCTGTTCTCCCGGCTCTCGACACCGCCGCCGCCCATCATGTCGATATGCATCATGTCCCTCATGCACATCTGGCCTTCGCGCACGCACATGTTGAGCACGGCCTCGTAAAGCCCGTCGGCAACTGAAGCGTAATAGCGCACCGGCTCCCTGACACTCGGCCTTTCCAGCTTGAGATAGGTGTCACGGTTGAGCGCCGTGCCGTTCTGCCGGACCCGCGCGACCCATTGGTCGAAGCCGGCCTGGTCGAGCCCGTGGAACCTGAAGCGCATGTGGGAGAAGCCGTCGCCGCTGTAGTTGGACGAGAAGCCCTCGTAGTCGCCGGCCTTGTTGATCACGGCATGCAGCTTCGTCTCCATGCCGGGCATGGTGTAGATCATGCCGGCGAGCGCGGGCACGTAGAAGGAGTTCATCACCGAGGAGGCGGTGAGCTTGAAATTGATCGGCACGTCGACGGGCGCGGCCATCTCGTTGACCGTGGCGATGCCGTAATCGGGGTAGAAGAACAGCCATTTCCAGTCGAGCGCCACCACCTCGACGGTGATCGGCTTCATCTCGCCGCTCACCGGGCGGGCGGCGTCGATGCGGTCGAGCGGCCGGTAGGGATCGAGCTTGTGGGTGCTGACCCAGGTGATGGCCCCGAGCGCGATGATGATGGCGAGCGGCGCCGACCAGATGATGACCTCGAGGCCCGTGGAATGATGCCATTCCGGGTCGTAGGTCGCCGCCTTGTTGGACTGGCGATAGCGCCAGGCGAAGAACAGCGTGAGGCAGATCACCGGCACGATGATCAGCAGCATCAGCACCGTCGAGATGACGATCAGGTCCCGCTGCTGCATGGCGATATCGCCGGAGGGCGCCATGACGACCATGTCGCATCCAGACAAGGCCGCGAGCATGAGAGGGAGGATGATCGAGATACGGGCTAAACTGAATGGCTTCGGCATTTCGGCCTCGACTTGCGTTCTGTCTAGTCGGCATTAAGCGGGCGCTGTCGCACTTGGAAATGAGGTGGTTCGTCGCAGCGCAGCATTGTGTCGCACTGCAACGGGACGTCGGGGGCTGTCCGCCGGGGCGGATTTGTACTAGCCCAGATGCGTATGGCGCCGTCGTCGGGCGACGCCCGAATGTAGAAGCCAATTCTTGATATTCGACGCCGAATAGTCAACACTTGAACGACATGGCGCACATCGCTCGGAGAAATTCATGAGTTCGGTCGCTAACCCCACTTCATCAGGCCTCGAACGGGACGCCCGCCGCATGCATGCGGACGGAAAGCCGCTGTCGCCGGGCAGCGTCGCCATCGGCGTGGTGATCGGCCGCACCTCGGAATTCTTCGATTTCTTCGTCTACGGCCTCGGCTCCATCCTGGTCTTCCCGAAGCTCATCTTCCCCTTCGCGCCGAGTGCGGTGGCCGGGACGCTGATGGCCTTCGCGCTCTTCCCCCTCGCCTTCCTCGCCCGGCCCGTCGGCTCCTTCATCTTCATGTGGATCGACCGCAACTACGGCCGCGGCACGAAGCTGACGGTCGCGCTCGTCATCCTCGGCGGCTCGACCGCCTCCATTGCCTTCCTGCCGGGCTACGAGACGATCGGCTACTGGGCCGTGGCGCTGCTGGCGCTCTTCCGGCTCGGGCAGGGCTTCGCGCTCGGCGGGGCGTGGGACGGGCTCGCCTCGCTGCTCAGCCTCAGCGCGCCCTCCAACCACCGCGGCTGGTACGCGATGATCCCGCAGCTCGGCGCGCCCTTCGGCTTCGCGCTCGCCAGTATCCTCTTCGGCTATTTCGTCAGCAACCTTTCCGAGGCCGATTTCCTCGCCTGGGGCTGGCGCTATCCTTTCTTCGTTGCCTTCGCGATCAATGTCGTCGCGCTCTTCGCGCGCCTTCGCATCGTCGCCAGCAAGGAATTCGGCGCGGCCATGGAAGCGCAGGAGCTGGAGCCGCGGCCGGTCTTCGAGATGCTGAGCAAGCACGCGATCGACGTGGTGCTCGGCGCCTTCGTGCCACTCGCCAGCTTCGCCCTGTTCCATCTCGTCACCATCTTCCCGCTGAGCTGGGTCGTGCTGCACGGCAGCCAGCCGGTGCAGCAGTTCCTCTGGATGCAGGTTGCCGGCGCGGCGCTCGGGGCCGTCGGCATCGTGTTGTCCGGCGTCATCGCCGACCGCATCGGCCGCCGCTCCGAGCTGATGTTCGGCGCGATCCTGATTGCCATCTTCTCCTTCTCCGCGCCGTTCCTGCTTGACGCGGGCAGCCAGGGGCAGGACGCCTATATCCTGATCGGCTTCTTCATTCTCGGCCTCACCTTCGGCCAGTCCTCTGGTGCCGTCTCCTCGCGCTTCACGCAGTATTACCGCTATACCGGCGCGGCGCTGACCTCGGACCTCGCCTGGCTCGTCGGCGCCGCCTTCGCCCCGCTCGTGGCGCTCGGCCTTGCCTCCAGCTTCGGCATCATCTTCATAGGCGGCTACCTGATCTCCGGCGCGATCTGCACCATCGCCGCGCTCACCCTGACGCGGGTGCTCGACCAGCACTGAGGCCTGCCTCCGCACGAACGAAAAAGGCGCCAGCAAGGGGCGCCTTTGCATTCCGGCTTGGGTGCCTGCCGCCTATTCTGCGGCGGCTTCGAGCTTTGCGGGCATCGGTGCGCCGTTCCACGCGCTCAGTTTCCTGTAGAGGAAGAAATAGAGCTTGATGTACTGGCCGACGAGGATGGCGTTGAGGATCGTGCCCTCGCGGATGAACTTGATCTCGCCGAGGAAGGCAAGGCCAATCAGCGCGGAGATGACGAGCAGCGTGCAGTCGAAGCCCGTCTTGATGTTGCCCCACTTCCAGCCGGTATGCCGGATGGTATTCCCGCCTTGTCGACCGTCGTTGACTAAGCGCGCATCGACACCCATTTCTCCCGTATGCCGAAAAACGACACCAGCGACATCGAACTCCTGAGAACGTGGACATCGACCCCCGCCGCCACGCTCGGATCGGGGGTGCGCGCCAAGGGTATTCTACTGGAACTGCGCGCGCGGCTCCCAATGTCGTCGAGGAAGTCGCTCGCTCTCGAAACCGGTGAAATCGTGCTCGCGATGCCGTCATCCGCGAAGACGGAGTTTCAGGCAGCCGTAGGCATTGTCTCGACGGCAATGAAGGACATCGAGAGCCTTCCCGTGATACCTCGTGAGATTCAAGACATCCTGACGATGAAACAGGGCGAAAGGCACCGCTGGCTTGCTGACGGTCGCCTGCCGAGCGCAGGAACACGGACCGTGCGCTTGGCGGGGCGTGCCAGGAAAATAACCTTCCATGTCTTCGATCCGCGTGTCGTCGAAGAACTCCTGAACAATGGCGCAGTCGACGAATGGCGGGAGGACGACATCGCGGCTGCGGCGGAAAACAGGCGTCGGGCGGCGTATAAGGCGAAGCTGACCAGGTCTCTCAAAAATGGTTCTAAAAAGTCGTCAACCTCCCGCGCTTCAGCGCGCGATGGAACCGATGCGCTGGTTGACTGGAAGGAGTTCGGCCGCGACGGACTTCTGCGATAATCGGTAGAGTTCCGGGACGTCGGTCGCGGTTGACGAACCGCTGGGCGTATTGAGAGTAATGAGAGCAGCCGTCGCTACATCGACATGCCACGATCTCTTTTCATCTGCCTCTCCTCTTCCTCCAAACGTCCGACTGGTTTGAGTCCGCTCGTTTTGAACGCCCTCCCGATATCGTTGATTTCCGCTAAGGTCGGCGTTCGCCGGGAGGGCAGCTCCGCCCAATCACCACTTTGCCGCGCGGCGTATTCGCGGCTCTTCATCTCTGCTCGCAGAACTCGCTTGCTCTCGGCTTCGCGTTCCTCTCTCTGGTTCGCGAGATGTTCCGCGACACCGATTCCGACTTCCGGCATGGGTATCGTCATCTCGAGTTGGGGACCGTCGTCGTCGGGTTTCGGCTTGAGGATCGCCCGGCTCGCCGCCCGCGCTCGCTCGGCCATCTGCGTAAAGATGTTGTTCATGTCGTCTCCTTGTCGGGAGACTTTAGTCAGCAGGAACACAGGCTCCAAATTGGCCGGCGCGTCATTCCGAGCAAACGAGCCTTCATTCCCTGCGCCGTATTAACCTGAGGTCAATCCGTTAGCACCGCAGTAAGGGGGCAGTGATCCGAAAGCCCGAGCGGGGTGATCTCGCCGTCAATACGCGCCGTGGAACCGTCAGCGCTCAGTGATACGGGAGCAACCGCCTGCGCCCGCGTCGGCAAGGGTAGGCATGCTGAGAGTGCGCTCGCCACAACGGCGATGCCAAGCTTGGTGGAAATCAATAAACGCAAGCTTTTCTCCTTCGTTGTCGCGGTTCGCACGCGCGATCACTTATTCCAGCCAGAGGGCAATTTCGATCTCAATGACGACCAACCTTCCGAGACCTTTTTACCCACTGCCGTAGTTTTCGAAGGCTCCGACCCGAGAACCTCAAGAAGCCCCGTCAACTCCTTCTCAACGGTAAGGGGGTGAACCTTGGCCGCATCCATGACAGCTAGGCAGGCTCGCGCCTTTGCTGGCTGGCTCAACGTCGGGATCACCGTCTCGATATCGTATGTGACTTCACCGAGCGACACGATGTCGTCCGCGAAGCGCGCGTCGATCCAGTCGTTGATCGCGGGAAGCGTGCCGGGAACGCGGGATTTCTTCGCCTCGAGCATCGCGATCTTGGCCTGAACAACCGCAAGAAGCTCGGTACGGAACCGCTCGGTGGATGCGTCGAGATCGGCAAGCCAGTCGGAAGACAGCAACCGTGTTGCCTGCTCTCTCGTCCAGCCCGCGCCGACCAATGCGCTGATACCGCCGACGCCACTCAGGACTAGCGCCCCGGCCGGGCCGAAAGCCACCAGGCCGATAGCTTTGCCCGACAGCGCTCCAATGGCCGAAAGTCCACCTTTGACGGTGGCATCCATCACAACCGAAAACGGCAGGTCCGACAGGGGCATGCGGCCGCGCCAGACAGTGTAGAGGTTTCGCGCCGAGGAAACCGCCATGGCAAAATACGGCACGTTGAGGTCACCCAACGCCTCGGCCGCTTCGAGGGAGGTGGTCATGACGAGGTCGGCGATCTCGCGATCAAAGCCATCGACATAGAAGACGAGTTTCGCCCATTCCTCACCGCTGTCGATCACGGCCTCCGCCAACTCCGCATTGGCGTACACAGGCATGTCGGGATACTTCGCGAAATGCGTTCGCAGGCCTTCGAGGCTTTGCAGGCATTTTACTTGGAATGGCACGCCGTCTACGAGGAGATCGAAACCCGCATTGTTCGACGCCTCTGGAAAACTTACGACATGGCCGACTTCCGACAGGCGGGCCGCGACTAGCTGTTCGGAAACATAACCACGCAGGTTATTCCCCGCTCCCGCCGCAGCGGCCTCGCTCATCGATCCGATGCGCTCGGCAAACACACCGAACCTGAAGATGTCTCCGAGGTCCTCCGTGCGCGAGAAATCCGCCGCGGCGAGAACCATCGGATTGATGGATACCGCGTTGTAGAGCATGTCACTCGCCGACAGCGTCGTCACGGCGGCCATTTCCAGCGCATCGCCGCGGTTCTTCGAGAGTACGCCCGTAAGCAGGTCGCTTCGCCCATCAGAGGAAAGCGCCGCACTCTTCAGATCGCCAGGCGCATTTGGCAGCCGCCCACCTACATGCTTGGCGATGGTGGCGCTCCGAGATGTGGTCTTCGCGGCGGTCGCCGTTGGTAGCGATGCCAGGTCGATCTCGGTCGCCGTCCGGAAATCATTCAGTGAGACCGCCAAGCCATCCCTCTCGGCCGATAGCCCTCGAAGCGACAACTGGACCGAAACGATAGCGGCTAGCTTGGCCGCCTGCCCGCCGTTCACATAGTTGTTCGCGAAGTATCCGATACCGAGGACGGCCGGAACGCTGAAGAGCGGGTTCGCGAGCATGAAAAGTGTTGACACAACGGCTGGCCCGCTCATGAACGGGATAAACGCCGACAGCTGGGCGGCGGCGATGTAAGCGCTGAATCCCGCGAGGTTCACGCCCATGCCGATGGAGAACGCCGCCGTTCCCGTGGCGAGTACCGTAAAGGCTGCTCGATCTCCTGCCGTCAGGGCATCCCGCATAGCGTCATCCCGTAGTTCGGGAGGAAGGCTTCGAATATGGTCACGGACACGCTGTCCAAGTGCGCTCGCCAGTTCTTCCGGAATCTCACCGGATGTCGCCGCCTCGGCCACTGCCTTGGCGACGAGTTGCGCCTGCTCGGCGACCAGGGAAGCGAAATCCTGGTGGGGACGACCGCGTAACGCCTTCACCGCTTGCCAAGCCCTCTGGATGCCCGACTGCGGCCCATTCTCGCTGTCTTCGGCGACAGGCACGGACATCACCGACGATGCCTTGTGTGCCACACCCGCGCCAACCGAATTGGCCCGTCTCGACGACAACGGAAGAACGGTGTCGAGATCGAGGGCCTCCGCGATCCTGACCCACAGGCGAATTCTAAGCGCGCGGTCTGAGGTATCGGGCGCATACAGTTCGTCGGCAGCGAGTTTTAGCCGGCTGGCGAACGCCGTGACATCTGACGACTCGACACTCTTCTGAAACCGGGACAACATATCGCTGACGCGGTCCATGGACATGGACAACAGCGTTGTGGCCTCGAAGCTTGCGATGAGATTGCACAGTTCGCGGCGATCAAGCGCCCCGAGGCCCGCGAAAATCGTCCATGGCTGTACGTACAATTCTTCCCCCTCAAGCACCCGCATTTTCATGCCGGATTGCTTCCGGGTTGTCTAATGATTTCCGAGAGTTGTCGCAGCCTAATCCTGCCCGAATGGGTCGCCTGTTCTCAGCCGTTCTTGAGCTTCACGGTCACGATCTTGTTCTGCCCGCCTACACGTTCCACCTCGAGTATGCCAGAAGCCTCCGCCAGATCGCTGAGCCTCGCGTATCCGTAGTTTCTGGCATCGAAATCGGCTGACTGCTTCGACAGGTGTGCCCCGACCCGCGCGAGGTGGGCTCGGCCATCTTCATCCGCCGACGCTTCTACCGCCTTGCGGAGCATCGCCAAGGCAGCCTTGTCCAGCTTGCCGCTTGCGGCTACGCCCTGCGAGGCCGCACCCTTGTCCGCCTCCGGCTTTACCGTCTTTGGCGTGGATGCCGCCTTTTCCGGGGATGGTTCGGCAACCCCTCCCCCAAGCACATCGACATAGACGAACTTGTCGCACGCAGTGATGAACGGCCTCGGCGTCTTGCGCTCGCCGAAGCCGTAGACCGTCACCCCCTGCTCCCGGATACGTGCGGCCAGTCGTGCGAAGTCGCTATCACTGGACACGATGCAGAAGCCAGAGAAGCGGCCCGTGTACAGCAGGTCCATGGCGTCGATGATCATCGCGCCGTCGGTGGCGTTCTTCCCCGACGTATATGCGAACTGTTGGACGGGTTGGATAGAATGCTCAAGCAGGCATTCCTTCCAGCCGTTGAGGTTCGGCTTCGTCCAGTCCCCGTAGATGCGCTTGACGCTGGCAGTCCCGTAGGTGGCGATCTCCGCCAGAAGCCCTGAGATGACTTTCGGTGACGCGTTGTCTCCGTCGATCAATAGCGCGAGTGTGTCTGCTGCCATATGCGGGTCTCCAAGGTTACAACACAGCGTAACCCGGAAGCTGGTGCGCCGATAGCTTCAGCGATGGTTTGGGCCTGATGCAGGGCCGAGCGCATACGGAACTTGCGGCTCGCGCTGCCGTTTCACATGTACACATTGCGTTCATGCCGTTGTCACTGTAGGCGTTTCGAACAGCGTCACGTCCGCCGCGCCGGCGTTTCTAACGTGTTTCAGTGTCGTTGCACGCCCTGCGTCTGACGTGTTTCTTGCGTTTTCACTGTGTACGTATTACATAGTTCCTTGAAAACTGATGGTGATGTCGATGTCCAGCGTTGCGTTCAAAGTGCTTTCGACGGTTAACGCCCCTTACGGGACGAACCTTTCGGCTGAGCAACTCGCTTCCAAGATTTCCGACATCGCGAGCGTCGAGAATTGCGATGCCAGCGCGTTCTCCTTCTATTCGGAAGTGAATGCCGACCTACAGCACCAGTTTCTGGATGAGATGGAAATCGATCACACGGCCGCGGCCAAGATCGCCCAGGAATTCTCTCAGCTCGCCGGATACCCTCTCGCCCTGGCCGCCTGAGGGTTATCGCGATGAGCCATTGGGAGAGCCTCTTTGACGAGGCCGTGTCGATTATCGCTCAGGCAAATACATCCTTCCCCATCGTGGACAGCTGGACGTTCGGCGGCGGCACTGCCTTGATGCTCCAGATAAATCACCGCGAGAGCTTCGACATCGACATATTCATCGATGATCCGCAGGTGCTGCCGTATCTGAACCCGACGACACAGGGTTACACTTTGAAAATGAACCCGGATGACTACCAATCGGACGGGACCCACGCGCTCAAGATCATTTTCAAGGAAATCGGTGAGATCGACTACATCTGCGCTCCAGGCCTCACCGACGAGCCGACCAACCGCGTGAGCGTCCGCAGTGTGGAGGTCGATCTGGAGACACCAGCCGAAATCATAGCAAAGAAAGTCCATTACCGTGGAGGCACCCTGCAGCCTCGTGACATGTTCGATATCGCCTGTGTGGCTCGGGCATGCGGCGACGACTACATCATCGAAGCACTTCTACCTTTCAAAGAAAAGGCTGCTGCGGCACTGAATGTGGCCGAGAATATGAACGAGAGTTTTGCCCGCAATATCATGGGGAAACTTCAGTTCCGCGACGGCTACGGCGATATCGCGGAGAGCGCGCAGGCGACCGCCGTTTCGCTTCTCAGATCGGTCTGCGACCATGAACCGTCAGCCTCGCTCTCACCTTCCTCGCCGTCTCCACGATAACCTCGGTACACGGTCTCTGATACTGACCGGCTTCCGGCAACAACCATTCCGGTCTAGCCTCCCGCCCTGACGACGATTCAGGGTGCTGATGACTACGAAGATCACCATTGCAGACCTATTTCCGCACGACGAGGGCATGATCCTTGTCGCCAAGGATGCTGTGGATGGCTCGCTCCGCCACATATCCGAGGTCGCCAACGGCTTGGCATGCGGATGCAAGTGCTTCGGGTGTGACAGACAGCTGATCGCCCGGAACGGCGGCGAAGTCCGCGCCCACTCCTTCGCGCACCGCCCCGAAGACATGGTCTACGACTGCACAACTGCTGGCGAGACCGCCCTTCACATCCGCGCCAAGGAGATCATCGCCCGCACTGTCGGATCACTCTCCCCGCGACGTCCGTCGTCGAACTGTAAGCGGTGACGTGAGGCCGTTACTTCTTGAAGTTCCAGGGCATCAGAGCGTCGAGATCGCTCGATGGCCAACCTGCGGCGATACGCTCGAGCGTCTGCGTCAGCCAGGCCAGCGGATCAACTTCGTTCATCTTGGCGGATTATGCCGACCGGCGAACTATGCCGATTAATCAACTTTTTGCCAACGTTTCCGGCACCATAGCGGCCGCCTAGTCGGCATAGCTTAGGGTCTCTCCGTCGCAGTTGTCGCGAAGGAGAGGACACATGAACGCAACTGACTATTTGAATCGCAGCGCCCTATACCGAAAGCTGGTCTACGGTCCGTATCGGGAGTTTGCGGGCGTTTACGCCGCCAAAATGTCGAACGAAGGTTTGGGGCGGCAATGCACGTGGCGGTCGCTGAGCCTGTTTCGGGATCTGACGGACTGGCATGTGGGCAATGGACATGCAGCACAGGATTTGAATGAGGTTCACGTCGACCGCTTTCTTGAGCATCGTTTCAAACACTGGAAGCCCGACTCGGGCGATCGATCGGCGCTCCGCCGCTTGCTTTTGGCGTTACGGGAGAAAGGCTTAATACCAGCCGCGCTTCCGATTCAGCGCAGTGAGCACGAGATGATCGTCGATGTATTCGGGCAATATCTCTCGAATGAGAGAGGGCTCGCCGCCGCGACAGTGGGGAGCCACAAGCTTCTGTCGCTTCGCCTACGCGACGGTGGCCGGGTCATCAATTTCTCGACCAGCGTCGTTGGCCTGAAGCTTGAGACCTACGGCGTCTATGCCGCGACCAAGGCGGCGGTCGAGACCCTGACGGCGATCATGGCCAGGGAGATGCGCGGCAGGAACATCACCGTCAACGCCGTAGCTCCCGGCCCAACGGCCACCGACCTCTTCCTCAACGGCAAGTCGGACGAACTCGTCGAGCGCATGGCCAAGATGAATCTGCTGGAACGCCTTGGCACGCCGGAAGACATCGCGGCCGCCGTCGCTTTCCTCGCCAGTCCGGATGGCGGCTGGATCAACGGGCAGACGCTCCGGGCCAACGGCGGCGTTATCTGACCTGCTTCGGGCGGCCGGTTCTGCCGGCCGATTCCGTCCGGCTCTCGCATTCCCGCCTTCTTTTGAGGTCGGAAAAAGGAAAGGATACGGTGTGCCTCCCTGTTTGAAGGGACGAGTTCCCCGACCAAGCCGATCGTCGCCATCGACGCCAAAGGTTTCGATCGGAAGCACGGCACCCCTCTATGCGCCGTTGAATTTTGCTGTGAGGCGTAATGAAGCTTCTTTGCCAAGAAAAATTGAAAGCTAGTGCAGCTGAATCGGCGAATGGACTAGAGCAGCACCC
>Ga0206116_1000424_pt1 | contig 46096 bp, 48 predicted proteins | sample 3A1Ametagenome_FD_178000 | JGI IMG/M metagenome (GOLD analysis project Ga0206116, IMG submission 178000) | Enriched microbial communities from leaf-cutter ant dump, University of Wisconsin, Madison, United States - 3A1A | ecosystem: Environmental > Terrestrial > Nest > Insects nest > Nest dump...
GGCCTCCACTGCACGGTGCTCTTCCTTGGCTTCGACGGTGAGCACTGCATCGTCCTTGTCGCCAGCGCGTCTGAAGGCCGGATAGAAGATCTTCTCTTCAAGCTCGGTATGGATCTTCAGCTCCTGTTCGATCTTGAGCAGCAGCTTCTTGCGTGTCTGCACGGCGCGCTCGGTGGTTTCCTCGAGTTTGCCCAGCAGCTCTTTGACGGTTTCGTGGTCTTTTTTCAGCAGATCGATGGCGTTCATCGTCATGCCCTCCTCAGGTCTTTCAATCACACCGGTCAGAAATGTCAGAGCCCGCTGCAAGCGGGCTCTGAGGGGACGATCACGACTCGCGATCGCGGCGGCTGCTCTGGCCGCCCTTGCGCCCGGCTTCAGCCGCCCTCTGGCGGTCATTGGCAAAGTTGCCGCCGCTGTTATGACCGCCTTTACGCCCGGCCTCCGAAGCTTTCTGACGATCGTTTGCGAAGTTACCCGGATTCTTGTTGGTCGCCATTACTGGTACCTCCTGATGGTTTGTTCGCGAGGCGTGATTGCCTCTACATAAATTGAGGCAGGCGCCACGCCGACTCGTTCAGGCTATTTTTCATCAGCCATTGACCACGCTGCCGCCATTGACGTGGAGCATTTGCCCGGTCACATAAGAGGCATCGTTGCTGGCCAGGTAGACGAACGCTGGCGCCACTTCGGCAGGTTGACCGGGTCGTCCAAGCGGCGTGTCGGCACCGAATTCGGCGACCTTTTCAGCACTGAAGGTGGACGGGATCAGCGGCGTCCAGATCGGCCCCGGCGCTACGCCGTTGACCCGAATGCCGCGAGGCGCCAGGTTGATCGAGAGTGAACGGGTGAACGAGGTGATCGCGCCCTTGGTCGAGGAGTAGTCGAGCAACATCGGATTGCCCTTGTAGGCCGTCACCGAACTGGTGTTGATGATGCTCGCCCCAGGTTGCAGATGCTCCAGCGCGACCTTGGTCAGGTGGAACATGGCGAAGATGTTGGTGCGAAAGGTCTTTTCCCACTGAGCCTCGTCAAGCGCTTCGAGGTTGTGCTCAGGGTGTTGCTCGCCGGCGTTGTTGATGAGGATATCGATCCGGCCCCACTTGGCGATCACTGCATCGACCGCGCACTGACAGAAGCTGCCGTCGCCCACGTCACCGGCCAGGGCGATGGCCTCACCGCCATGGCGGCTCACCTCATCCAGGGTCTTCTGCGCATCTTCGTCTTCGTTCAGATAGACCAGCGCGACTCTGGCGCCCTCCAGGGCGTAATGCACCGCCACGGCGCGGCCAATGCCGCTGTCGCCGCCGGTGATGATCGCCACCTTGCCGGCCAACTTGCCGGCAGCACGGTAATCATCGGCGAGATAGACCGGCTCGGGATGCATGGCGTGTTCGATACCAGGTTGCCGCTCTTGGTGCTGAGCGGGCAATGTCTTGTCGTTCATCTTTCATGCTCCTTTTCGGGTAAGCGTTCAGACGGCCTGCAAACGCGGGCTTGCCGTCACCGGGTGCGTCTTGTGGCGGTTCTCGAAGCAGAAATTGGTGGCCTGCACATAGCCTTCGGCCGAGCCGCAATCGAAGCGCTGGCCCTTGAATTTGTAGGCCAGCACGCAGCCCTGCTGAGCCTGTTTCATCAGGGCATCGGTGATCTGGATCTCGCCGCTCTTGCCTGGCTCGGTCTGCTCGATCAGGGTGAAGATGTCGGGCGTGAGGATGTAGCGACCGATGATGGCCAGGTTGGACGGCGCATCTTCTGGGTTGGGTTTCTCCACCATGCGGTCGATGCGGAAGATGTCATCACGCAGCGCCTCGCCAGCGATCACGCCATAGCGCGAAACCTCCTCCATTGGCACTTCCTGAATGGCGACGATGGAGCAGCGGAACTGTTCGTAGAGCTTGACCATCTGGGTCAGTACGCCGTCGCCATCGAGATTCAGGCACAGGTCATCGGCCAGCACCACGGCGAAAGCCTCGTCGCCGATCAGCGAGCGCCCGGTGAGGATAGCGTGGCCAAGCCCTTTCATTGCGATCTGGCGGGTGTAGGAAAAGGTGCATTGGTCGATCAGGTGGCGAACGCCGCTAAGGGATTTTTCTTTCCCGGTGTTGGAGATCTCGTGCTCCAGCTCGTAGCTGATATCGAAGTGATCCTCTAGCGAGCGTTTGCCCCGTCCAGTGACGATGGCAATTTCGTTCAACCCTGCCTCGAGTGCTTCTTCGACGCCGTACTGGATCAACGGGGTGTCGACGACCGGCAGCATTTCCTTGGGCATCGACTTGGTAGCGGGAAGAAAACGAGTGCCGTAACCGGCAGCGGGGAACAGGCATTTCTTGATCATGGGTTCTGTACCAATTGAGGGATTCGGTACTAGAACCTGACTCGTCAACAGCTTTAACGGTTCAAGGTATTTCGCGGGTTTGCCGTTTGGTTTGCAGAGGCATGCTCACCGTTATGGAAAGGAGGCCCGGCAAGGGCCTCCCCCGGCTACGCAGTCACTCAAGCGCGGCCTGCTTCAGAGGCTTTCTGGCGGTCGTTGACGAAGTTTCCAGGATTTTTGGTGGTCAGGTCGTTTCTCCTTTGTGATGGGCAGGATTGCCCTTGCCCTGATTTGGAGAAATCGCCCGGCTCGGATGTGCGGCCCATTTCTCCGCCTCGCTCGACAACGGCTGACGAATGGTCATGCTCAGTTTTGGATGATGGAAATCTGGCCGTTGCGCTCTGTGAGTGCGTAGTTGAAGCCTCTTGCCCAAACCTCTGGCCATCTTTGCGACGGTGAATATCCGAAGAAAAGCGCCCCTCACCCGCCGTGCACTGGCCTGAGCGCCCGTCCGTCGGCTTGGGCGACCCAAGAATGCCTCCGGTAGTCCTTACTGGAGGTGTAGCCAGGTTCTGCAATGCGCACCTGGGCTGCAGGTAAGCCCGCGATAATCTGCACCCTTCGGGAGGTAAACGGATGAACATCAAGATCAATCTGCCGCTGATCGGCCTGGCCATTGCGCTGAGCTGCACAACTGCCCATGGCGATGAACCGAAGAAGGTAGACGTTCTACTCATTGGCGGTGGCATCATGAGCTCGACACTGGCCGTCTGGCTCAATGAACTGGAGCCGCAGTGGTCGATGGAAATGGTCGAACGCCTGGACGGCGTTGCCGAGGAAAGCAGCAACGGCTGGAACAATGCCGGTACCGGCCACTCGGCCCTGGCCGAATTGAACTACACCCCGGAGGACAAGGACGGCAACATCAATATCAGCAAGGCCATCGAGATCAACGAGTCCTTCCAGATCACCCGCCAGTTTCTCGCCTGGCAGGTGCAGCAAGGTGTGCTGCAGAACCCGCCCTCCTTCATCAACAGCACGCCACACATGAGCTTCGTCTGGGGCGATGACAATATCCGTTTCCTGAAGAAGCGTTACGACGCGCTGCAAGCCAGCCCACTGTTCAGCTCGATGGAGTATTCGCAGGATCCCGAGCAGATCCGGAGCTGGGTACCCTTGATGATGGCCGGGCGTGATCCGCAGCAGAAGCTCGCAGCAACCTGGTCGCCGGATGGCACCGACGTCAACTTCGGCGAGATTACCCGCCAGTTCGTCGGTCACCTGCAGAAGCAGGACAACTTCTCGCTGCGTCTTTCCACCGAGGTTCGCGACATCAGCCGCAACGACGACGGCTCCTGGCGCGTCGCCTACCGTAACCTCGGCGATGGTAGCGACGGCGTCACCGACGCCCGCTTCGTGTTCGTTGGTGCAGGCGGCGGCGCATTGAAGCTGTTGCAGAAATCCGGTATCGCCGAGGCCGAGGAGTACGGTGGATTCCCGGTTGGCGGCTCGTTCCTGGTCACCGAAAACCCGGAAGTCGCCGCGCAGCATATGGCCAAGGCCTATGGCATCGCGCCAACCGGTGCACCACCGATGTCGGTGCCGCACCTCGATACCCGTGTGCTAGATGGCAAACGGGTGATTCTGTTCGGTCCGTTCGCCACCTTTTCCACCAAATACCTCAAGGAAGGTTCCTACTGGGATCTGTTCAGCAGCATGACCACCAGCAACTTCTGGCCGATGACCAAGGTCGGGCTCAGTGAGTTCAGCCTGGTGCGCTACCTGATCGGCCAGGTATTGCAATCCGACGATGATCGCTTCGAAGCACTCCAGACCTACTACCCCGAGGCCAACAAGGACGACTGGCGCTTGTGGCAGGCGGGCCAACGCGTGCAGATCATCAAGCGCGACGAGGACAAGGGCGGTGTACTGAAGCTGGGCACGGAGGTGGTCACCTCCGGGGATGGCAGCATTGCCGGCCTGCTCGGCGCCTCACCGGGCGCATCCACCGCCGCGCCAATCATGCTGAGCCTGCTGGAGCGCTCGTTCAAGGATCAGTTCGTCTCGGATACCTGGCAGGAAAAACTGCGCGAAATCGTCCCAAGCTACGGCATCAGCCTCAACGAGAATCCTGACAAACTGCGGGAGGTATGGGCGTCTACCAGCCGTACACTGCAACTGGCGACGGCTGAGGATGACATCGATGCTGAAGAGGCCGGCCCAACCGATCTTCAACCCATCGACCAGTCGCAGGAAACCGAGCGGGATCACGACCCGGAACTGGTACCTTGAGCAAGGCGGTGCGCGCATCGCGCCCTACGGAGCGTTTTCGGGATAGCGGCTGACTTCGATCAGGTTGCCATCCGGGTCGCGGAAGTACACCGACTCGATAGGGCCGATGGCGCCGGTACGAGCCACCGGCCCTTCTTCGACGGTTACGCCCTGCTCGACCAGATGCGCAAGCACCCGCTCCAGCGGCCACAGCGTGATCAGGCACAGGTCGATGGCGCCTGGCGTCGGCCTGCTTGCCTTGGGCTCGAACTCACGGCCCGCCTGATGCAGGTTGAATTTCTGCTGACCGAAAACCAGGGCGCTGCGCCCGGCGCCAAAATGCTCATGACGCATGCCCAGCACGCGCGCGTAGAAGTCCACGGTGGTGTCGATATCGGCCACCGTCAGTACCAGATGATCCAGTCGTTCGATCATGTTCAATGCCTGTCCAACAGATGAAAACGTGGCAAACGCAGGTGCCAGTGAATCGCCGCCAGGCGCGCCAGCAGCACCACTAGCATGGCGACGCAGGTGTCCAGCCAGTGCGGGGTGCCCAGCATGCGCAGGCCGATAAAGGTCAGCGCACCGGCAATGCAGGCGGTGGCGTAGATTTCCTTCTGGAAGATCAGCGGAATCTCGTTGCACAACACGTCGCGGATCACCCCACCGACCACACCGGTCATCACCCCCATGATCACCGCCGTGCTGGTCGGCGTGCCATGCTGCAGCGCCAGTTCGGTGCCATAGACGGTGAACACCGCAAGGCCAAAAGCATCGGCGATCAGCAGACCTTTCTCATGGATTGGCCGGGTCATGCGCACCCATACCACCGTGCCCAGCGCTGCCAGCGAGGCGACCAGGATGTAGGTGTCGTCGCGAATCCAGCTGACCGGGTGGTTGTCCAGAATCAGGTCGCGCAACGTACCGCCGCCCAGGGCGGTGACGATGGCCATCACCAGCACACCGAACAGATCCATGGACTTGCGCCCGGCCATCAACGCACCGGTGATGGCGAACACCGCCACACCGAACAGATCGGCGATGTAGAACAGCTGCTGCATGCTGCGAACTCAGCCCCGGGTAGGCGTACGCAGAGTGACGAACTCCTCGGCAGCACTTGGGTGCACCCCGATGGTCTCGTCGAAGATCTGCTTGGTGGCGCCGGCCTTGAGTGCGATGGCCAGTCCCTGGACGATCTCGCCTGCCTCCGGGCCGACCATGTGGCAGCCCAGCACGCGGTCGCTGTCAGCATCGACCACCAGTTTCATCAACGTGCGCTCCGGATTCTCGGTCAGCGTCAGCTTCATCGGCCGGAAGCGGCTCTCGAAGACTTTCACCTTGTGCCCGTCTTCGATGGCCTGCTCCTCGCTGAGACCGACGGTGCCGATGTTCGGCAGGCTGAACACCGCGGTGGGGATCATGCGGTAATCCAGCGGGCGATATTCCTCCGGCTTGAACAGCCGACGTGCTACAGCCATGCCTTCGGCCAGCGCGACTGGCGTCAGTTGCACACGGCCGATCACATCGCCCAGGGCGAGAATCGATGGGGTGGAGGTCTGGAACAAGTCGTCCACTTCGATGTAGCCGCGCTCGTCCAGCTTGACTTCGACATTCTCCAGGCCGAGGTTGTCCAGCATCGGTCGGCGGCCAGTGGCGTAGAACACGCAATCGGCCTCCAGCACACGGCCATCCTTGAGCGTTGCAGCCAGGCTGCCATCAGCATTGCGCGCAATGCTGGCGATGTCGGCATTGAACTGCAGATCCAGACCTTTCTTGTTCAACTCATCGCGCAGGTGTTCACGCACCGCGCCGTCGAAGCCGCGCAGGAACAGGTCGCCGCGATACAGCAGCGAAGTCTGTGCGCCCAGGCCATGGAAGATCGAGGCGAACTCCACCGCGATGTAGCCACCGCCCACCACCAGCACGCGCTTGGGCAGCGCCTTGAGGAAGAAAGCTTCGTTGGAACTGATGGCATGCTCGCGACCGGGAATGTCCGGAATCTGTGGCCAGCCACCGGTGGCGATGAGGATACGCTCGGCGCTATGACGTTGGCCGTTCACCTCGACGGTGTGAGCGTCGACGATACGTGCATGGCCTTCGAACAGACTTACGCCGCTGTTGGTCAACAGGTTACGGTAGATGCCATTGAGGCGTTCGATCTCACGGTTCTTGTTGGCGATCAGTGTCGCCCAGTCGAAGTTGGCCTCGCCCAGCGACCAGCCGAAACCAGAAGCCTGCTCGAAGTCCTCGGCGAAATGCGCGCCGTAGACCAGCAGCTTTTTCGGCACACAACCAACATTGACGCAGGTGCCGCCCAGGTAACGGCTTTCGGCAACCGCCACGCGGGCCCCAAAACCAGCGGCGAAGCGCGCCGCACGTACGCCGCCGGAACCGGCGCCGATAACGAACAGGTCGAAGTCGTAACTCATCGGATATCTCCTTGGCAGACAGGGAGCATACCGCAAAGCCCAACGCTAAGCTGAAAGGCGGAGGACAACCCCATGCGCCCTACCCTGACTCACCTGGCCCTGCACGTGCCCGATCTCGATGCCTGCATCGCTTTCTATCAGCGCTTCTGCGGCATGCAGGTGATCCATGAACGTCCAGGCAAGGGCATGCGCATCGTCTGGATGGCTGAACCTGGCAAGGAACACCAGTTCATCTTCGTCATCATGCCCGGTGGCCAGGACAGGAACCTGGCCGCCAATGACTACAGCCACTTCGGCTTCGCACTGGCCAGCCGCGAGGAGGTCGAGCGCATCGCCGCCATGGCCGATAACGATGGTTGCCTGATCTGGCCGCCACGCGATGAACCCTACCCGGTCGGCTATTATTGCGGCCTGCGCGACCCGGCCGGTAACTACGTCGAGTTCAGCTATGGCCAGCCGCTCGGCCCTGGCTCCGAAGACATGCCCATCCCCTGAAATGCAAAACGCCACCCGAGGGTGGCGTTTCGTTGGCTAGCAGACGTATCAGAACGCCTTGCCGGTCTTGTACAGGTGCTCGAAGCAGAAATTGGTCGCGTCGATGTAACCCTCGGCGCTACCGCAGTCGAAACGCTGGCCCTTGAACTTGTACGCCATCACGCAGCCCTGCTGGGCCTGACGCATGAGGGCGTCGGTAATCTGGATCTCGCCGCCCTTGCCCGGAGGGGTGCTACGGATCAGGTCGAAGATGTCCGGGGTCAGGATGTAGCGACCGATGATCGCCAGGTTCGACGGCGCGTCTTCGGGTTTGGGCTTCTCCACCATGTTGCTGACGCGGTAGATGTCCTCGCGGATCATCTCGCCAGCGATCACGCCGTACTTGGAGGTTTCGTCCTTCGGTACTTCCTGGATCGCGACGATGGAGCAGCGGAACTGGTTGTACAGCTTGACCATCTGCGCCAGTACGCTGTCACCTTCCAGGTTCAGGCACAGGTCGTCGGCCAGTACCACGGCGAATGGCTCGTCACCGATCAGCGGCTGACCGCAGAGGATGGCGTGGCCCAGACCCTTCATCTCCACCTGGCGGGTGTAAGAGAAGCTGCACTCGTCGATCAGACGACGGATACCAACCAGGTACTTCTCCTTGTCGGTGCCCTTGATCTGGTGCTCGAGCTCATAGCTCACGTCGAAATGGTCTTCCAGTGCGCGCTTGCCACGACCGGTGACGATGGAAATCTGATCGAGACCAGCCTCCAAAGCTTCTTCGACGCCGTACTGGATCAGTGGCTTGTTCACCACCGGAAGCATTTCCTTGGGCATTGCCTTGGTCGCTGGCAAAAAGCGGGTGCCGTAACCGGCAGCGGGGAACAGGCATTTCTTGATCATGGGACTCCCAGATGGGGATGGTTGGATTGCCTACTCAGTCTATCAAGCCGCGCTAGCCTTACAACTGCCGCTTGCTGGTCGGCCAATGCCACGATAAAGAAAACCCAGTTCCGCCAGTTGATCGGCGTCATAAATGTTGCGCCCATCGAATAGCACCGGCATCCGCATCCCGCCGCGAACACGCAGAAAGTCAGGCTGGCGGAATTGTTTCCACTCCGTGATCAGCACCAGCGCATCCGCGCCCTGCGCCACCGCGTAAGGCGACTCGCTCAGCACCAGTTGCCCAGTCTTGAGCGCATCGGCGTAACGCAGCGCAACGGCCTGGATGGCAGCGGGATCACAGGCTTGCACCCGTGCCCCGGCACTCAGCAGTGCGTCCAGCAGCACTAGGCTCGGCGCTTCGCGCAGGTCATCCGTGCCCGGCTTGAACGCCAACCCCCAGAGCGCGACGACGTGGCCCTGCAAGTGACCATTGAAATGCTCGCGCAGAGCCTGGAACAGCAGTGTCTTCTGCAGCGCGTTGCGCGCCTCCACCGCTCGCAGGATGCCCGGCTCGATGCCCTCGTGCTCCGCCGTACGGATCAACGCCTTCACGTCCTTGGGAAAACACGAACCACCATAACCGCAACCGGCATAGATGAAATGCGTACCGATGCGCCGATCGCTGCCAATGCCACGGCGTACCTCCTCGATATCGACGCCCAGCCGCGCACAGATGCCGGCCATCTCGTTGATGAAGGAAATCTTGGTCGCCAGGAAGGCATTGGCTGCGTACTTGCTGAACTCGGCCGCACGCACGCCCATGCACAGCAAACGGTCGTGATTGCGCAGGAACGGCGCATACAGCCGGCGCAACTGTGCACGGCCGCGCTCGTCGTCACAACCGACGATCACCCGGTCAGGCCGCATGAAATCCTCGACCGCAGAGCCTTCCTTGAGAAACTCCGGGTTGCTCGCGACCGTAACCCGCGAGCGCTTGCCGCGACGTACCAGACCGGCATTGATACGCTGCTCGACCCGCTCGGCAGTTCCCACCGGCACGGTGGACTTGTCCACCACCAGGCAGCTCTGTTCCAGCCGCTCACCCAACTCATCGGCGACTGCCAGTACATGGCTCAGATCAGCCGAGCCATCTTCGCCGCTGGGTGTGCCCACGGCGATGAAGATGACTTCGGTGCGGCGGATTCCGGCCTGAAGCTGCGAAGTGAAACTGAGCTGGCCACCCGCCAGCTGCGCCTTGAGCATCGCTTCCAGACCAGGCTCGTAGATCGGTACCTCGCCACGCGACAGCATCGCAACGCGTTGGGGATCACGCTCAACGCAAACCACCTGATTGCCCATTTCGGCAAAACAGGTCGCCGTCACCAGCCCTACGTATCCGGCTCCTATCACGCAAATCTGCATCGCAGCGTCCTCTTGGGTTTGCTGCGATTGCAACCAATCGCGGTGGCAGCGATGTGAAGGATCAGCGAAGGAATGATGACAAACGCATCACATGCGTCGGCTGGCATGGAACTCGGGTCGCTTGTATCTTCGGCGCTACGCTGATCGACAGCATTGGAAACCAACCGACTACAGGGAACAGTTATGCGCTCACAGTTTATCGCCGCCTTCGCCTTATCTGCCGCCGCCTCCGCTTTCGCGGCACCGCCCACACCGCCGTCGTCCACTCAGATTGCCGCCTGGTCGCCCGAAGAGATCAACGAACAGGGGCCGACGATCGAAAAGCTGCTGCCTGTCACGCTCAAAGGTGGCGAACAGGCCTACCTCGCCTCGGTTTCCTACGAGAATGCCGGGCGTAATTTCTGGGCCGGCTACCTGCTCGTCCGTCCGGAGATCGGCGAAGCGCGCCCTCTGGAAGAATTCGGCGGCCAGTACAACCAGATCCGCACCCTGGACGACTACAGCGACAGCCACTCCGCCGTCATCATCGGTGGCGCCGGCTCAGGCCAGGGCTCATCGGAGGCCAGCTACGCGCTGGTGGTTTTCGACGGCTGGTCGGCCAAGACCCTCTTCACTGCCAGCGAATCGGACAATTCCGGCAACTGCGGCGCCTACGTGGAGCGCGACTGCGAGGGCAACGACGTGTTCATCAACATCTTCGAGGGCGACAGCACCAGCAAGCGCATCGGCCTGGTCGTCACCAACGTCAAATACCGCTCTCCTGACATCGAAACGACGCCCTATGCGTACAGCCATGAGTCGCAGTTGGTGTTCGTGGAGAACCCGATCACAAACCAACAACAGGTTCGGGAATAAAGCCTTCGTCTCGTAGCGCTTTTACAACGCCACGAATCAAGTAGTTATTGGAAAAGCCAATCGTATACTGCCTGGCGCCCTCAACCACCGGGCGAAACATGCCCTGGTCGACCAGCTTCTTGAGCTGGTAGGTGCGCTGATTGGCGGTCAAACCAGGCAACGCGGGCGCCAAATCCGACGATTTCACCATACCTTTCTTGATGGCAAGAGAGACACCGGAGTCTCTCGCTAAGAGATCATGGACTGCGCGGTTTAGCGCCACCATCACACCTAGCGGCGATACACGCAGGTATTCAGGGAGGGAAGCCCATGCGCTTGCTACTTGCTACTTGCTACTTGCTACTTGCTCTCGCCATAGTCGCGGCAATTGCACCGGATCATGCTGCTGCGCAAATCTACAAATGCTCCGACAGCCAAGGTCGCATCACCTTTTCCTACAAGCCCTGCGCTGGCGCAGTGGCAAGTTCGGAGCATCAGGTCAACATGCGCCCGCAACACCTCTAGCAACCCATCGCCAGCAGGCGGCAAGCGCGGCGCGGGATGCCAAATGGGAAGTTTCTACTACGTGGAGATACCGCAGCTCGAGCGCGAAACTACTGAGTTGATGGCCTCGCCAGATCCTACCCGCCAGGCTCTGGGTCGGGCAGCGTGGCTCGGTCGAGCATGCCAGCCAGGTCAAACTGCACTGTGATGATGGGGCTGTTGAATGAAACGGACGGGCTGCACCTGGTGTTCGACGACGAGGGCAATGTGCAGGTGAGCTGAGAGGGCGTCGAGGAGTGCGAAAGGGGCAAAGGCATCGAGGAGGCTCCATTCTAAAGGGCCTGCAGAGTCGATTTCTACCGTCCTCGATCCGCTGTTTAAAACTGCTGCTAACCTTTCAGACTCGTTCGGATAGAACGGACAATACTACCTTCACATGCATAAGGAAGTGGGAGATGGACGCGGAAGCTGCAAAGATATTGTTTGAAAGTACGATTCTTCCAGCATTTAAAGTTCATTACTCAGCTATGGATGACAAAACTCAGTTTTTCGTAGATGAAGAAAATAATGAAATCGACGGTGCGGGAAGCCCAGGATTGGTGCAGTTATCACGAGGAGCATGTGATGAGCCAGACTGGTTAGTGAATTTTGCTATTGCTCATGAGACGGCGCACGGCGTAGTTTTTTTAGAGTGTAATGCGCAGGGAGTTTCAGTTCCTCAAGCGCAGGATTACGGCCGAAAGAAGCATGAAGCATGGGCTGACTTGATAGCGACCAAAGTGTTGATGGCTCAGCTCCCTGATGTTTGGGCTTTGGTTGAAGCACAGCTACATGTCCTCGCCAACAAATTGGGTGGGTCAGCCGTAACTGCCTCACACCCCACTGGCAACAAGCGTGTTGAGCTTATAAGAGAATATGCATCCGCTTATGTTCAAGCGGAAACCCCGAAGTCAAAAGGTTTTCTAAGAACAATTTTTTGTTGTGGTTCAGCACCCAATAATCCTGTACTTCGACGAGAGAAAGCATTTAATTCTTGTTTCAAGAAAATCAACAACTCGACTAATTTTTAAACGAGGAAGCTCGAGTTTCATGCGCATTCGTCACTAGCCAAGTGCTGGGCGCCTTGGTAAAGGCATTGCTGCCGCCTGCCAGCATCTACAGATGTGCCGAACTACAGTCTTTATCCGGGAATGGATGAGGCCACCGGCATGAATTGGTTGCGAGTGGGGATGTTGTCGTGGGGAGTGGTAACGGTCGTTCTGGCGGGCGTTGCCCTAGCACTGGTGATTTGGGCCGGATTTAATATGGGCGAGGCTGGGCAGTTGACGAGTTTTGGCCGTCTTGTGGGGTTATATAAGGCTGTTTCAGAGTTCGACAGCCTGGTCGCCGGCATCCTGGGTTTCAGCGGCTTGGCCTGGGCCCACTTCTTCCAAGAGTCTGGGAGGGCCTAAAGTGGAAATAAGCGACCAAGCAATGGCAGCTGCTGCGCGATGGCGACCTGACGATAGAGCTTGTGTCGTGCTGAATGCTCGAACCTTCAAGGCCACGGGCAAGGAAGATACCGAAGGCAGATTTCCAGTTCAGGGATCTGCGCGCAAAGGCTGGTACCGACAAGGCTGAATCGAGCGGAGACATCCTGCAGGCACGGAATCAACTCGAGCACACAACCGTCGTCATGACCGAGCAGTACATCAGGGAGCGAAGGGGTAAGAAAATCACGCCGACCAGATGAATTGCGGAAAAGCATTGCGCTCTATCCCAATCCTGAAACCCGCATGAATCATGGTGCCGAAGCCGAACTAGAAGAGTTTCATGAGAGCGCCATATTTCGAGTCCTGTACGGAAGAAACTCTTTTGCATATCCCCATATGTACCCCGAAGTTTCAAGGCTCAGAGGCAGGCCTCCACTACCGTCTCCAGTCGCTTCTCGTAACCCTTGCGCTGCAGTCGTTCGGCCCGCAGCGCTCGCATCTGCTCGTCAACGTCGGCGCCGATCGGCAGCGCGTCGACGGCGAACCCAGGGCGCTGAACCCGCTCAGTGCGACACGGCACCTGCACCGGCACCTCGACGCGCACCACCTGTGGCTCGGGCACGTCAGCGACATGGCCAGCGCAGCCTGCCAGCAGCCCTAGGACAACCAGTAGCCACTTCATAGGCCGCGCTCCCGCTTCAGTTCATCGTCGAATGCTGCCGAGGCTGCTGGCATCAGCGCCGGTCGGAGTGCGTTCATGCAGCACCAGGCCGCCCAGCGCCGTCCAAGCCCACGCCGGCACCAGCTTGAGGAAGGCGGTCATGCCGCTAACCCCCATCACCGCCAGGGCACTCTTGCCGAACAGCTCAAAATCCTTGAGCCGCACAGCGTACAACTTCACCTTCTTTCGGCCGAGCAGTACCACTTCCGGCTCAAGCATCAGAATCGTCAGATCAGACATAAAAACTCCAGGCAAGAAAAAAACCCGCCGAAGCGGGTTTGTCAGTTCGTTCCCACGGCAGTGCAACTGGTTGCACCGCCCAACAAAAAGCCCCGCATTTGCGGGGCTTTCCATCTAGGCCAAGGCAAGCACTGGCTTGTCCGCCAATGGCGCCAAGACATTCACCTTATGGTATCCAATAACCAATCTTGCCACTATCACCCACTGCCACAAACTTGTCCTTCCAGAAGGCAATACGACGCAGATTAATGCCATCAAAAGTATTCTCTTGCTGCGTCCAATTCGCGCCATCGGTAGATATTGCAATCTTGCCACCGTCACCAACTGCGACATAGCGACCAACTCCGTAAGCTATGCCGCGAATAGCAGTGCCTTCAAAGCTGGTGTTTGCTACCGCCGTCCAATCAGCACCATTGGAGGAATAAGACATCTTACCATCTGCACCAACTGCCCAAAGAGCACCGTTGCAGATTTTAAGATCGTAAATATTACTGGTACCGAACTGGCTAGTGCGAGCAGTTTGAACCATATTATCTGCCGGGCGAAACTTTGGATAGGTGTTGATCTTTCCGCCCGCGCCAGCGATTACTAGCAAAGTACCAATAGTATTGGCCGCGTAAATATCCTGCGCCGCAGTAAAGAACGAAGTGCGCGCAACGTAACCAGTCATGTCATCGTAGCAATTGATGACCTTACCACCGGAGCCAACAAGCAAGAAACACCGCATTGAGTTGATGGTCGAGTAGTATTGAACCACATCGTAATATTGACCAGATATGCTAAGTGCTGGCCGTGCCGTCCAACTTTGCGCTTTGCTAGCACCAGTAGCACTATATACTAAACCGCTGTTAGTCAGAGCAAGGTAATAAGTCGGCGTGTTTGGAAGATAAGCAATACGATTGACAATCAGGGAAGCAGCGCCGGGCTGAGAACCGCCATTATTCGTCCACGATGTACCAGTGTCTAACCCGGTAATCAGTCTCACAGATCCTGCTGCACCAGATCCTCCAGCCGCCAGCCATCGACCAACATCATAGCTACTGAATATAACATCGCGAAGATTACCAGTGTTAGCTACCGGTGTAGATTGTATCCACATGATTTAACTCCCTTTAAGATGTCGCTTCCATAATTGAGAGCCACACCACTGCCCTGCTGGCAGTTATATGTGCCACCCAAGATCAAAAACCACCCATCAAACTAGCAAGTTAATTACATTCTTCTGAGAAAAAGAGCAATAACTAAAGACGAGCAACAAAGCTTGTTAGGCAAACTACTGAGATGCCTCATGGCAACTTAAACCACTATGCATACAGTGGTCAAGCGCGCTCTGTAACTGATCATGGGTCGCCAAGGTAGAGGCTTGATCTCAAACGCACTGAGTGAAGCTCAAGACCAAGCGTGAGCTGGAGCTGGTGCCGCCAGTGATCCACCTGATACTCCAGTGCAGGCTTGCGGCGCCTCCAGAGCGACAGGGCGCGGCCACTTGCACTGGCCGCCTTGGCACCATCTTCGAACGCTCGGCACGCGCGGTCGAGTTGTTGTTTCTCGGTGAGTTCGCCGCGCAGCAAGGCATCGATATGTAGATCGCACCAGACAGCAAACTTGAGATCGGGCCAGCGCGCAAATGCCACCGCCAGCTCTGGATAAAACCAGGTGCGCCACCACGATCAGCACGCGCTTTGCTCGTTTCTACAAGTGATCCAGCGTCACATGTAAGCGCCTCGGCAAGCGTACTGAGGTATTCCTTTGTCTCGGCCTGCTTCAGCCAGTCGACCGGGCGCTTTCCGAAGCGCTTGGCCACGTCCGTAGCATTAACCGGCTGGCCTTGATAGTGAAACGGGATCACATTGCTCATGGCATATCCCCTGCAACAGCCCTGGAATAGATCGGCCGCAGCAACGCCCTAGGGAGGGCGCTTTCAGGTGCCCCCTAGCTGCAGCCAGAAACAAAAAGCCCCAGCGAATTGACCCGCCAGGGCTTGAGTTGAATCGAATAAATCGGTCGGTTTCCTGACCGTTCTCGCATCGCCATCCTTGGCTCATAAGTCATGCCACGTCGGTGTTCTGCACTTCCATCTTGAAGATGGCGGCCTCGCCGACATCGAAGATGTTCGGGTCAGGTAGCATGCGCAGCTGCACCGGGATAACGCCGAACTCGGCGCCCTGGTTCAACGGCAGGCCGCAGTTCAGACTGATGTGCACGTAGTACGCCAGCGTGCGGCGCTTCTCGCCGTCGCCGGCTTCGCTCACCTGCTCCCACAGCACGCGGTAAGACTTGCGGCCGGTCACGAACGGGCTGATCACGTCCACCGTCGGGAAAGTGTAGTTCACCTCGATCGGCACGCGCTTCAGGCCGCCACCCACCGGCGCCGAGGTCGCGTTGATGTCGTCAACCAGTTGGCCACCCAGCAGCACATGAATGCTGCCAGGCGTCACAGCGTAGTCGATGCCACGCTCGTAGGTCGGCGTACCATCGGCGCCGGTCACCGAACTGACCAACAGCGGCAAGTTGACCAGCATGACGGTGCGGTCGACGTAAGCATCGTGCTCCTCAGCGGAAACGGTGCCACTTGGTACACGCTCGGTGGAGCCGTACAGAATCACCGCAGCAGCGGCCGGGCTGAAGTTCACCGCCTCACCGGTGCAGTTCAGCGCCATGGTGGAGGTCACGCCATCCAACTCCGGCAGGCCAATGCGGGTCGGGTCTTGGATGGTAATCTCGGTCGTCTCCGGCTCAATGGTCACACTCTGGAGTTTGAACAGCTCCTCGAACACGCGAGACGGATACGGTGCAACCTTGGTCGGGCCGCGGAACAGTTGGGTAGCTGCCGAAGGTGGCCAGCCCTTCCCTGCCATCCGGCCGGCTGAACTTGAAGTGCCAGGTCTTGGCGCCGTTCACCTTGACCAACAGGAACAAGCCTTGCCCGTCTAAGAGCTTGTAGTCCTTATCCTGCGGGCGTGCCGCGTCGCATTTGTAATCACTGAGAGGGGGTACGAGGCGTGCCATAGGGGTACGATTTCTCTACCGAACCGAGATACCCCTAAACGTCCCCCTATAATCGGTAGATGGCTAGCCACAGAGCAAGACAGGGGGAGACTGTGAAAGCGCCTAAACCCCTGATTTCATGGACTTCTATAGACTTTTTGAGATAGCTATAGATTGCTAGATGGTGCCCGAAGCCGGACTCGAACCGGCACGCCATTACTGGCGAGAGATTTTAAGTCTCCTGCGTCTACCGATTTCGCCATTCGGGCGGTAGCGCTATGCGAAGGGCGGACTATATACAGCCCTCCGCATCCTCGCAAGGCATGCAAAAGCAACCAGGGAGAATGAAAAAGGCCTCGTAAATCATAGATCTACGAGGCCTTTTGGATTGGAGGCTGAGGTCGGAATCGAACCGGCGTTCACGGATTTGCAATCCGGTGCATAACCACTCTGCAACTCAGCCTTAAATCAAACGAGCCGCCTTGGCGACTCGTGTAAAACTGGAGCGGGAAACGAGACTCGAACTCGCGACCCCGACCTTGGCAAGGTCGTGCTCTACCAACTGAGCTATTCCCGCTTGTCTTGTCGACGGGCGCCATTCTATAGATTCGAATCGCGCCGTCAACCCTTTGATTCAAAAATACTTATTTCTTTTCCGAGGTCGTACTGAGGTGCGGCCAGGCGGCTAGCAGGTACTGCAGCATCGACCACAAGGTCAGCACCGCAGCGATCACCAGCAGGACATAACCCAGAATGACCCAGAAGGTGAAAACGGGCGGATTGGCCAGCAAGATGACCAGCGCCACCATCTGCGCCGCGGTTTTCCACTTGCCCAGATTGGATACCGCCACATGCGCACGCGCACCCAGCTCGGCCATCCACTCACGCAGAGCGGACACCACAATTTCGCGGCCGATGATGATCGCCGCAGCCAACGTCAGCCACAGATTGGAATGCTCGGCCGCCAGCAGCACCAGGGCCACCGCTACCATCAGTTTATCCGCCACCGGATCCAGGAAGGCACCGAAGGGAGTGCCCTGCTCCCAGCGACGTGCCAGGTAGCCGTCAAGCCAGTCGGTGAATGCAGCGATGGCGAATACCGCGCTGGCAGCCCAATAGCTCCAGGAAAACGGCAAATAGAACAACAGGATAAAGACCGGGATCAGTAGAACCCTGAGCACGGTTAGCAAGTTGGGGATATTCATCAAGACAACTAGGCTGCGAGGTGAGCGGGCATTCTACTCGCTGTGCAGAGTGGCATAAATCAACTCGGCGAGCTTTTTGCTGATTCCCGGCGCTTTGGCGATTTCCTCGGCACTGGCGCGAGACAGTTCTTGTAGACCGCCGAAGTGATTAAGCAGTTCACGCCGCCGCTTGGGGCCGATTCCCGCGACTTCCTCCAGGCTCGAGGTGCGACGTGCTTTGCCCCGTCGCGCACGGTGACCAGTGATGGCGAAGCGATGCGATTCGTCGCGAATCTGCTGAATGAGGTGAAGTGCCGGCGAATTGCCCGGCAAGGTGAACTCATGCGTGGCGTCATTGAGGTACAGCACTTCAAGGCCGGGCTTGCGCGTGGTGCCTTTGGCCACACCGAGCAGAATCAGATCCGGCACGGCCAGTTCCTGCAGTACTTCTCGGGCCATCGCCAATTGCCCCTTGCCACCGTCGACCAGCAGCACGTCGGGCAACTTGCCTTCGCCATCCTTCACTTTGCTGAAGCGCCGGGTCAGCGCCTGATGCATGGCAGCGTAATCGTCGCCCGCGGTAATGCCTTCAATATTGAAGCGGCGGTAATCGGACTTCAGCGGGCCTTCCGGGCCGAAAACCACGCAGGAGGCGACCGTCGCCTCACCACTGGAATGACTGATATCGAAGCACTCCATACGCTGCGGTGGCTCATTCATCTCCAGCACGCCCGCCAGCGCCTCGAAACGCTCGGCCATATGCTCGCGGTTGGCCAGGCGCGCCGCCAGCGCCTGCTCGGCATTGGTAACGGCCAGTTGCTGCCAGCGCGCACGGGTACCGCGAACCCGATGGCTGATGGACAGGCTGCGACCGCGTAGCGACTCGATTGCCTCGATCAGCGTGGCGAAATCCTCATGCTGCACGTTGACGATCAGCTCGCTCGGCAGATCGCGCTCGGCATTGCCCAGATAGTATTGACCGAGGAAGGCCATCAGCACATCGCCGCCCTCCTCCTCGATTGCCACCTGAGGGAAGAAATTCTTGCTACCCAGCACGCGCCCACCACGCACGCTGATCAGGTGCACGCAGGCACCACCCGGATTGAGCATGACAGCGACGATGTCGACATCGCCGCTACCGCCTTCCATGCTTTGCTGATCCTGCACGCGGCGCAACAAGGCGATCTGATCGCGCAACTCGGCAGCTCGCTCGAACTCGAGCGCCATGGAGGCTTTTTCCATGCTGGCAGACAGCTCGTCGCTCAGTGCATTGCTGCGGCCATCGAGAAACATCACCGAGTGACGCACATCCTCTGCATATTCCTCAGGACTGACCAGGCCGACACAAGGCCCCTTGCAACGCTTGATCTGATACTGCAGGCACGGCCTTGTGCGGTTTTTGTAATAACTGTCCTCGCACTGACGAACCAGAAAAGTCTTCTGCAGCAGACTGAGACTCTCGCGAATCGCCAGGGCACTGGGATAGGGGCCGAAGTAACGTCCTTTGGCCTTTTTCGCGCCACGGTGGATACCGAGGCGCGGGAAATCGCCGTCGGAGAGAAACACATACGGGTAGGACTTATCGTCACGCAGCAGGATGTTGTACGGCGGCCGCCATTCCTTGATCAGCGTCTGCTCGAGCAGCAGCGCCTCGGTCTCGTTGGCGGTGATCGTGGTTTCGATCTGCGCAATGCGCGCCACCAATGCAGCTGTCTTGGGCGCCTGGCCGGTCTTGCGAAAATAACTGGAGAGGCGTTTCTTGAGGTTCTTCGCCTTGCCGACGTAAAGCAACCGAGCTTCAGCATCGAACATGCGATAAACACCGGGGCGACCACTACAGGTCGCCAGGAAAGCGCTCGAATCGAATGGGGCGGACATCTTCAGTTAACGGCGTCGACCATGCCGTGGCGTACCGCAAGCAGAGCCAGCTCGACGTCGCTGGTGATGGAGAGTTTCTCGAAAATGCGGTAGCGGTAAGTGTTGACCGTCTTCGGCGACAGGCACAGCTTGTCCGAAATGTTCTGCACCTTGTGGCAGTTGGCGATCATCAGGGCGATCTGGATTTCACGCTCGGACAGCAGATCGAAGGGCGAACCATTGTTCTGCGGCTGGAAGGACTTCAGCGCCAGTTGCTGAGCGATTTGCGGGTCGATGTAACGCTGGCCGGCGAACACCAGGCGAATGGCTTGAACCATTTCATCGAGCGCGGCGCCCTTGGTCAGATAGCCAGCAGCACCGGCTTGCAACAAACGGGTCGGGAAAGGATCTTCCTCGCACACCGTGACCGCGACGACCTTGATATCAGGGTGACTGCGCATCAGCTTGCGCGTGGCTTCAAGACCTCCGATGCCGGGCATCTTGACGTCCATCAGCACCACGTCGGGCTTGAGTTCACGCACTTTGAGCAGGGATTCTTCGCCAGTGCAGGCTTCACCTACGACTTGCAGACCATCGATGTCAGCGAGCATACGGGTGATGCCCGTGCGAACCAGATCGTGGTCGTCTACTACCAGCACCCTAATCAATCGCCACCTCGTTGCACCTTGTCAGCCACCGTGCAACGACGGTGAGATTGAACTTGTCGACCACCTTAGCAAAAAGCCAGGATCGAACCTAGCTTGGCGTACGGGGGTCAAAAAGCAAGCGCCAGATTAAGGTCGAGGATTGCATCAAGGCAAATAGAGAATTGGCGGAAGCGGTGAGATTCGAACTCACGGATAGTTGCCCATCGACGGTTTTCAAGACCGTTGCCTTAAACCACTCGGCCACGCTTCCAAATTTTTGAGTACGGAGGCTAATGCTCACCTCCGCAGCAGTGCGGGCGGCAATCTTACCGGAACGCAACACACTGTCAAACTCTATGTCTTGGCAGGCAACCCTGCTCTGTTATGATCCGGTACATTCGATTTCGAAAGCCTCGTGCCACAGGAGCGTCGCCATGCAAGAGCGAGATTACGCACTCAACCATTCCCAGGTTGAACAACAGGAAGTCAGCAGCGTTCTGCGCAACACCTATGGTCTACTGGCCATCACCTTGGCCTTCAGCGGCCTGGTTGCCTTCATTTCTCAGCGCGCCAACGTCCCCTACCCGAACATCTTCGTGGTGCTGATTGGTTTCTATGGCCTGTTCTTCCTCACCGCCAAGCTGCGCAACTCTTCGTGGGGCCTGCTCTCCACCCTCGCACTGACCGGTTTCATGGGTTACACCCTGGGCCCGATCCTCAACCGTTATCTGGGCACGGCCAACGGTGCTGAAATCATCAGCTCCGCCTTCACCATGACCGCACTGGTATTCTTCGGCCTGTCCGCCTACGTGCTGACCACTCGCAAGGACATGAGCTTCCTGAGTGGCTTCATCACCGCCGGTTTCTTCGTTCTGCTGGGCGCCGTGGTTGCGAGCTTCTTCTTCCAGATCAGTGGCCTGCAACTGGCGATCAGTGCTGGCTTCGTGCTGTTCTCCTCGGCCTGCATCCTGTTCCAGACCAGCGCAATCATTCACGGCGGTGAGCGCAACTACATCATGGCGACCATCAGCCTGTATGTTTCGATCTACAACCTGTTCATCAGCCTGTTGCAGATCTTCGGCATCATGGGCGGCGACGACTGATATTCGAGTCGCGCCTCGCAAAAAGCCCGCTTCGGCGGGCTTTTTCTTGGGCGTCTGTTCGGCCAACCTCAGCGAATCTTTGTCTGACAGACGCACCTGGCCTTATCATTGGCCCAGTTTTACCTCGCCGGACACCTCATGAAGTTTGCCATCGCCCTGTTCGCCGCCCCGCACCTTCCTGCCTCCCGCCGCGCACTGCGTTTTGCCCAGGCAACACTGGCTGGCGGCCATGAAATCGTTCGCCTGTTTTTCTATCAGGATGGCGTACACAGCGCCGTCAGCAATGTCGTCAGCCCCCAGGACGAACTGGATCTGCCCAAAGAGTGGCGCGAGTTCGTCACCAGCAATGGGTTGGACGCAGTGGTGTGCATCGCGGCGGCATTACGGCGAGGCGTACTTAATGCCGAAGAAGCGCAACGCTACTCACGCCCTGCCGCCAACCTCGAGGCTCCGTGGGATCTATCCGGGCTGGGCCAATTGCATGAAGCGGCGCAGCAGGCCGACCGACTAGTCTGTTTCGGAGGCTCGTGAGTGAGCAAGTCACTATTGATCATCAGCCGTCAGGCGCCCTGGAGCGGCCCCGGCGCACGCGAAGCGCTGGATATCGCTCTGGCTGGCGGCGCCTTCGATTTGCCGATCGGCATGCTGTTTCTCGACGATGGCGTTTTCCAGCTGAGCTCCGGACAACAGCCCGGCCAGTTGCAGCAGAAGGATCTTGGCGCGAACCTCCAGGCCCTGCCGATGTTCGGCGTAGAGGATCTGTACACCAGCCAGCGCAGCCTGGCCGAACGTGGCCTGAGCGATACAGAACTGAATCTGGCGGTACAGCGACTCGACGACGCAGCGCTGACCGCCCTCCTCGATCGTTATGACCAGGTGATCACCCTCTGATGGCCACCCTGCATGTCCTTTCCCATTCGCCGTTCGCCGATAGCCGTTTGGCCAGTTGCCTGCGCCTGCTGGGTGCCAGTGATGCATTGCTGCTCTGCGGCGATGCGGTCTACGCACTGCAACCCGACACCGCCAACCTGCAGGCGCTGCAATTGATGCCTGCCAGTGTCGCCCTCTACGCATTGGACGAAGACCTCAGCGCGCGCGGCCTAAAGGCACCCGACCGCACACAGATAGTGGACTATCCAGGGTTCGTTGAGCTGTGCACCCGCTACGACAAGGTCAATAGCTGGCTATGAGCACGCTCAACGTCGCTGGACGTGACATTCCCCTGGACAAGGACGGCTATCTGGTCGACCTGCAGGATTGGTCACGCACTACAGCCGAGGCATTGGCAGCATCGGAAGATCTGCAGTTAAGTGATGAACACTGGGAAATCCTCGAAGTGCTGCGTGCCTTCTACGACGAATTCCAGCTATCGCCGGCCAATCGCCCACTGATCAAGTACGTGGCCCTGAAACTGGGCACGGACAAGGGCAACAGCCTGCACCTCAATCGCCTGTTCAAGGGCACGCCCGCCAAACTCGCCGCCAAGCTCGCTGGCCTGCCGAAACCGACCAATTGCCTATGAACCTGATCACGCCTGCCGAACACCCTTTCGCTCAGTTCGTACGCATTCTCGGCAAGGGCAAACGCGGCGCACGCGGACTGACCCGTGAAGAAGCCCGCGAAGCCATGGGCATGTTGCTCGATGGCAAGGTCGAGGACACTCAGCTCGGCGCTTTTCTGATGTTGTTGCGGCACAAGGAAGAAAGCGCCGAGGAGCTCGCCGGCTTCACCGAAGCCATCCGCCCAAGACTCTGCGCGCCTGCCATTCAGGTCGATCTGGATTGGCCCAGCTATGCCGGCAAGAAACGCCACCTGCCCTGGTACCTGCTGGCCGCCAAGGCGCTGGCTAGCAGCGGCGTGCGCATCTTCATGCACGGCGGCGGTGCCCACACCGCTGGGCGCATGTATACAGAGCAATTGCTGGAGCAGTTGGATATTCCTTGCGCCAATGACTGGCAAGCAGTGGCGAAAGCACTTGATGAGCAGAACCTGGCTTACAGCTACCTGGGCGACTGGATGCCGGTGCTACAGCGCATGATTGACCTGCGTAACACCCTGGGCCTGCGTTCACCCATCCATTCCCTGGCGCGGGTGATCAACCCGCTCGGCGCCCGCTGCGGGCTGCAAAGCATTTTCCACCCTGGTTATCAGGCCGTGCATCGCGAAGCCAGTCGTCTGCTGGGCGACCACGCCATCGTGATCAAGGGCGAAGGCGGCGAGATCGAGGTCAACCCGGACGGCACCTGCCATCTCTATGGCACGCTCGACGGCAAGGACTGGGACGAAGAATGGCCCGCGCTGTCAGCGCAGCGCCATGTCAAACCCGAGCGGCTCGACCCTGCCATGCTGGGCGCCTTCTGGCGCGGTGAACATGACGATGAATACGGCAGGCTGGCGGTGATCGCCACCATGGCCACAGCACTGCGAGGGCTAGGGCTGGCGCGTGAAGAGGCCTTCGCGCAAGCCCAGCAGCGCTGGGACACTCGCATCCAATCTAATCAGCCGATCAGTTAAGCCAGCTTTTTCCACCGTTCAATCGACCTCACAACGTTAGACTCCCGATTCATTCAAAACGGAGGCACGCGTTATGGGCTTGCTGATCGATGGACGCTGGCATGACCAGTGGTACGACACTGGCGACACTGGCCGCTTCCAGCGCGAAAGCGCACAACGCCGCAACTGGGTAACCGTAGACGGTAGCGCCGGGCCAAGCGGTGACGGCGGCTTCAAGGCTGAAGCCGGGCGTTATCACCTCTATGTATCCCTGGCCTGCCCCTGGGCTCACCGCACCCTGATCCTGCGCAAGCTCAAAGGCCTGGAATCGCTGATCGACGTATCCGTGGTGAGCTGGCTGATGCGTGAACAGGGCTGGACGTTCGATTGCAGCTTCGGCTCCAGCGGCGACCACCTCGACAAGCTGAACTACATGCATCAGCGCTACACCGCCGATGACCGTCATTACACCGGCCGCGTCACCGTACCAGTGCTGTGGGACAAGCAGACTGACGGAATCGTCAGCAACGAGTCGGCGGAAATCATCCGCATGTTCAATAGCGCCTTCGACGACCTGACCGGCAATACGCTGGATTTCTACCCCGAGCCACTACGCGAACGCATCGATCTGCTCAACGAACGCATCTACCCGGCAGTGAACAATGGCGTCTACCGTGCAGGCTTCGCCACCACCCAGGAAGCCTATGAGGAAGCCTTCGATGAGCTATTCGTCATGCTTGACGAACTGGAGGCGCTGCTTGGCGAGCAACGCTATCTGGCTGGGGAATACCTAACCGAGGCGGACATCCGTTTGTTTACCACGCTGATTCGCTTCGATGCCGTCTATCACGGGCACTTCAAGTGCAACCTGCGCCGCATCGAGGACTACTCGAATCTGTCCAACTGGCTGCGTGAGCTGTATCAGTGGCCGGGTATCGCCGAGACCGTGGATTTCACCCATATCAAGTCGCACTACTACGCCAGCCACGCCACCATCAACCCGACAGGCGTGATTCCCAAAGGCCCGCTTCAGGACTTCACTCGCGGTCATGATCGCAACCGTCTTGCGGGTAAAGACGTGTTTCAACGCAAGCGCTGATGGCTGGAGTCGGCAATGCTGATAAGCGTTGCCGACCCCGACAAGAAATCAGGCGCTTCCTTGTGCGCCCTCGAACCAGGCCAGCTTGTCCCGCAGGGTGACCACCTCACCGACGATGACCAGGGTCGGTGCATGCACTTCATGCTCAGCCACTAATACCGGCAAGGTTTCCAGAGTCCCCGTGAACACCCGCTGATTCTGCGTGGTGCCCTGCTGCACCAATGCCGCAGGTGTCGTGCCCGCACGCCCGTGGGCGATCAGCTGCTCACAGATGCCAGGCAAACCGACCAGCCCCATGTAGAACACCAGCGTCTGCCCAGGCGCGACCAGATCCTTCCACGGCAGGTTACTGCTGCCATCCTTGAGGTGGCCAGTGACGAAGCGCACTGACTGCGCATGATCTCGATGGGTCAGCGGGATGCCCGCGTACGCCGCACAACCCGATGCCGCCGTGATGCCCGGAACCACCTGGAACGGAATGTCCTCGGCTGCCAGTTGCTCGATCTCTTCACCACCACGCCCGAAGATGAACGGATCACCGCCCTTCAGGCGCAGCACGCGCTTGCCCTGACGGGCCAGGTCGATCAGCAATTGGTTGATCTGCTCTTGCGGCACGGCGTGATCGGCGCGGCGCTTGCCGACATAAATGCGCTCGGCGTCACGGCGGCACAGCTCGATGATGGCGGGCGCCACCAACCGGTCGTAGAGCACTACATCGGCTTGCTGCATCAGACGCAGGGCGCGGAAGGTCAGCAGATCCGGATCACCAGGCCCGGCACCGACCAGGTACACCTCGCCCAAAGCGCGCGGTGCGGCACCTGCCACGCGCGCCTCCAGCAGACGTTCGGCCTCTTCCGGCTTGCCGGCAAAAACGCTCTCGGCGATTTGCCCCTGGAAAACGTCCTCCCAGAACACCCTGCGCTGCTGCACATCGGGGAATAACTGTTTGACCCGATCACGAAAGCGTTTACCGAGATTGGCCAACTGGCCATAGGTCGCTGGAATCCAGGTTTCGATCTTGGCGCGGATCAGCCGCGCCAGCACCGGCGCATCACCACCACTACTGACCGCAACGATCAACGGTGAGCGGTCGACGATAGCCGGGAAGATCACGCTACACAGCGCCGGCGCATCCACCACGTTGACGGGAATGCCCAGCGCCTGGGCGTCAGCGGAAATCTGCGCGTTGAGCGGCACATCATCGGTCGCGGCAATGACCAGGGCCACACCCTGCAAATCAGTGCTCGCGTAGCCACGCAGGAAAATACCATCCGAGCCAGCCAACTCCTGCAACTCGTGGCGAATATCTGGTGCGACCACTCGCAAACGAGCACCGGCATCACTCAGCAAACGCGCCTTGCGCAATGCGACCTCACCACCACCGATCACCAGTACCGGGCGAGCCTGCAGTTTGTGGAACAGCGGAAGGAATTGCATCAGATCAGCCTCATCAGAGGTCGGTCGTAGGGTGCGCCACGCGCACCAAGCTACGGTGTAAGGCCATGGTGCGCATGGCGCACCCTACCTCCATTGAAACGGGGCAGCTGCTAACGGATGGTCTATCAGCCGATCACTTCGATGCCGCCCATATAGGGCTTGAGCACTTCCGGCACACGGATGCTGCCATCGGCCTGCTGGTAGTTTTCCAACACCGCCACCAGCGTGCGCCCGACTGCCAGACCAGAGCCATTGAGCGTGTGCAACAGCTCCGGCTTGTTGGTTTCCGGATTACGGTAGCGTGCCTGCATGCGCCGCGCCTGGAAGTCGCCGCAATTGGAGCAGGAGGAAATCTCGCGGTATTTGTCCTGGCTCGGCACCCAGACCTCCAGGTCGTACGTCTTCACCGCGGAGAAGCCCATATCGCCCGTGCACAGCGCCAGCTTGCGATACGGCAGCTCCAGCAGTTGCAGCACGCGCTCGGCATTGGCGGTCATGCCCTCCAGGGCTTCGAAGGACTTCGACGGCTCGACGATCTGCACCATCTCGACCTTGTCGAACTGGTGCTGGCGGATCATCCCGCGCGTATCGCGCCCCGAGGCACCCGCTTCGCTGCGGAAACACGGCGTGTGGGCGACGAACTTCAGCGGCAGCTGTTTGGCATCGAGGATTTCGCCGGCAACGATATTGGTCAGCGACACTTCCGCCGTCGGGATCAGGTACAGGTCAGCCTGATCTTCACGACCGATCTTGAACAGATCTTCCTCGAACTTCGGCAACTGGCCAGTACCCTGCAGCGCTGGAGCCTGCACCAGGTAAGGCGTGTAAGCCTCCTCGTAGCCGTGCTCGCCGGTGTGCAGGTTGATCATGAACTGCGCCAGAGCACGGTGCAGACGGGCGATGGGGCCACGCAACAGAGCGAAACGCGCACCGGACAGTTTCGCGGCGGTCTCGAAATCCAACCAGCCATGCTGTTCGCCCAGGGCGACATGATCCTTGATCTCGAAATCGAAGCTACGCGGGGTGCCCCAGCGCGCCACCTCGACGTTACCGTCTTCATCCGCGCCAACCGGCACGGACTCGTGCGGCAGATTCGGAATATTCAGCAGCAGGTTATCCAGCTCGTTCTGAATGGCGTCCAGCTCACGCTTGCCGGCTTCCAGATCGCTGCCCATCTGATCGACTTCCGCCAGCAACGGCGCGATGTCCTCGCCGCGCGCCTTGGCCTGACCGATGGACTTGGAACGGCTGTTACGCTCGGCCTGCAGTTGTTCGGTACGCACCTGCACCGACTTGCGCTGACTCTCCAGCGCCTCGAAACGGGCTACATCGAGAACGAAGCCACGCGTGGCGAGGCGCTCGGCAATTTCGGTGAGTTGCGTGCGGACGAGTTTGGAATCGAGCATGTTCGGGTCTCAATACATCGGCGAAAAAAGGTTGCGGCCACCAGCGTGACGCGGGTTGCCGAGTGTAAAGCTTTAGCGGGTCATGATGCCAATCGGGCCAGCAGCAATCCGCACCAGGCGGCGAGCAGGCCACCCAGCACACTGCACAGCAAGTAGCCGGCCGCTTCGAACAGGCGCCCACTTTCCATCAGCTTGAGGATTTCCAGACTGAAGGAGGAAAAGGTGGTGAAGCCGCCGAGAACACCGGTGATCAAACCTACGCGCAGCTCCAGCGGCAGCTCGGTGCGCGTCAGGAACAGACCGGAGAGCAGGCCGATCAGCAGGCAACCGAAGAGGTTGACCGCCAGGGTTCCCATGTAAAAGTGCCTCGGCCACTGCCCGGCCACCCAGCTGGAGGCGAGAAAACGCAGCACGGAACCCACTGCGCCACCCAGCGCAACGGCAAGCGCGACACGAATCACGGTTTTCTCCGCTGGCGAGGGCTATTGCCGTCGAGGTGACGCAAATGCTGCAGTTTGTCGCGAATCTTCAACTCCAACCCGCGTGGAACCGGGTCGTAATACTGCCGCGGTTCGAGATTCTCAGGAAAGTAATCCTCCCCTGCCGCGTAGGCATCCGGCTCGTCATGGGCGTAGCGATATTCATCGCCATAGCCGAGCTGCTTCATCAGCTTGGTCGGCGCGTTGCGCAGGTGCAGCGGTACTTCCTGCGAGCCCTGCTCGGCAGCGTCGCGCATGGCCGCCTTGAAGGCCGTGTACACCGCGTTGCTCTTCGGCGCACAAGCGAGATAGACGATGGCCTGGGCCACGGCCAACTCACCTTCCGGACTACCCAGCCGCTCCTGCACGTCCCAGGCATTGAGACACAGGGTCAGGGCGCGAGGGTCGGCATTGCCGATGTCCTCACTGGCCATGCGCACCACCCGGCGGGCGATATACAGCGGGTCACAGCCACCATCGAGCATACGTGCATACCAGTACAGCGCGCCGTCCGGGCTGGAGCCGCGTACCGACTTGTGCAATGCGGAAATCTGGTCGTAGAAGGCCTCGCCACCCTTGTCGAAACGACGACGACTGTCGCCCAGCAGGTTCTGCAGCAGTTCGACGCCTATCTCGCTGTCGTCCTCTGCCAGGTCGGCAGCATTCTCGAGGAAATTGAGAAGGCGACGACCGTCACCATCGGCGGCGGCCAGGAGAATCTGAAAGGCCTCGTCCGGCAGGCTGAGATGACGCTCACCCAGGCCTTTCGGGTCGCTTAGCGCACGATTGACCAGCTTGCGCATCGCCGCCTCGTCCAGGCTCTTGAGCACATAGACGCGGGCACGCGACAGCAACGCATTGTTCAGCTCGAAGGAAGGGTTTTCCGTGGTGGCGCCGATGAAGATCAGCGTGCCGTCTTCCACGTAGGGTAGAAAGGCATCCTGCTGACTCTTGTTGAAGCGATGTACTTCATCAACGAAGAGGATGGTGCGACGACCGTACTGAGCGGCATGTTGCTGAGCCACCTCTACGGCCTGACGGATCTCCTTGACCCCGGAGAGCACCGCGGAAATGGTCTCGAAGTGGGCATCGGTAACCTTGGCCAGCAAGCGGGCCAGTGTGGTCTTGCCCACGCCTGGCGGCCCCCAGAAGATCATCGAGTGCAAAGCACCCTGCTCCAGCGCCTCACGCAGCGGCTTGCCCGGCCCCAGCACATGCTCCTGCCCGACGTATTCATCCAGGCTGGTGGCACGCAAACGCGCAGCCAGAGGCTGCGCGACAGGTTGGCGACCGAACAGATCCACGACTTACTCCTGGATGACGTCCGCACCTTCCGGAATGTCGAAGCTGAACAGGTGATCTTCGACCGGCTCGTTCATCTTCACATTGAGGAACAGGATATTGGTGCGCTGACCGATACTGTCGATCAACTGCATATCGTTGAGCACGCGATTGCGGAACGACAGACGCAGGCTATCGAACAGGCTGTCCTTGGCCTTTGGCTTGAGAATGAAATCGACCACGCTACCGCCTTCCTTGTAGTCGATATCGAAATTCTCACGAATCTGCGACACATCGCCGGAGAGCAACAGCGCCGGCGTGTGGGTCAGGCGCTGATCGAGCGTCTGAATGGTCACTTGCTCCAGATCCGGATCGTACAGCCAGACCTTTTCGCCGTTGGATACCAGCAGTTGCTCCATCGGCTGATCCGTGTGCCAGCGGAACATGCCCGGGCGCTTGAGCACCAGTTGCCCTGCGGTCTCCTGCAGCTGAGTGCCACTGGCGTCGAGGGTTAGCTGGGAAAAACGCGCACTGATGGTTTGCGCCTGACTGAGCAGCTCGCTCAGGCGCTTGGTGGCCGCCTCTTCATCGGCCTGGGCGGTCAGCAGGGTAAAACTCAGAGCAGCCAGCATCAGCAGGCGGATAACACGCATATGAACCCCTTGAGTCCGTTAAGGATGGCGAGGTGAGTCCGCACCTCGCATTGCTCGGCTGCTTGTAGCGGCCGTGGAATCTTGTAGACCGCGAAACGGGCGGTTTATCCGTGGCGCAGCCGTCAGTCGCGCGCAGAACCAGGCGCAAGCACCTCGCGCGAACCGTTGGTATTCATCGAGCTGACCACGCCGGCCATTTCCATTGCCTCGATCATTCGCGCGGCGCGGTTGTAGCCGATCTTCAGCTTGCGCTGAACCGCGGAAATGGAAGCACGACGGCTTTCCAGCACGAAGTTGACGGCCTCATCGTACAGCGGATCTTCCTCGCTGCCCTCACCGCCTTCACTGCCGCTACCTTCGAAGCTACCACCGCCTTCTTCGGCACCTGCAAGAATGTCTTCGTTGTAGTCCGGCGCACCACGCAGCTTCCAGGCCTCGACCACGCGATGCACCTCATCGTCGGAGACGAAGGCGCCATGAACACGGATTGGCAAACTGGTACCTGGCGGCATGTAGAGCATGTCACCGTGGCCAAGCAGTTGCTCAGCACCGCCCTGATCAATGATCGTGCGCGAGTCGATCTTGCTCGACACCTGGAACGCCATACGGGTCGGGATGTTGGCCTTGATCAGACCGGTGATCACGTCCACCGACGGGCGCTGGGTGGCGAGAATCAGATGAATACCGGCCGCACGCGCCTTCTGCGCGATGCGAGCGATCAGCTCTTCGACCTTCTTGCCGACGATCATCATCATGTCGGCGAATTCGTCGACGACAACGACGATGGTTGGCAACGGCTTGAGCAGCGGCGCTTCGTCTTCCATGCTTTCGCGGCGGAATAGCGGGTCAGCCAATGGCTCGCCCGCCTCGATGGCATCCTTGACCTTGCGGTTGAAACCCGCCAGGTTGCGCACGCCCATCTTCGACATCAGCTTGTAGCGGCGCTCCATCTCGGCAACGCTCCAACGCAAGGCGTTGGCCGCTTCCTTCATATCGGTGACGACCGGGCAAAGCAGGTGTGGGATGCCTTCGTAGATCGACAACTCGAGCATTTTCGGGTCGATCATGATCAGCTTGGCGTCTTCCGGGCTCGACTTGAACAGAATCGACAGAATCATCGCGTTCACGCCCACCGACTTACCCGAGCCAGTCGTACCTGCAACCAGCAAGTGCGGCATCTTGGCCAGGTCGGTGATCACCGGTTTGCCGCCAATGTCATGCCCCAGCGCCAGGGTGACCGGCGACTTGGCATCATCGTATTCGGGGGTCGACAGCACCTCGGAGAAGCGCACGATCTGGCGATTCTCGTTGGGGATTTCGATACCAACGGTGGTCTTGCCGGGAATGACCTCCACGACACGTACGCTGGTCACCGCCAGCGAACGCGCCAGATCCTTGGCCAGGTTGGCAATGCGGCTGACCTTGACCCCTGCTGCTGGCTGAATTTCGTAGCGAGTGATCACCGGGCCCGGATGGATCGAATCCACCGCGACCTCGACGCCAAACTCCTTGAGTTTGATCTCCAGCAAATGGCCGACGCCCTTGAGCGACTCGGGCGAATACTCGACCTTCTTGGCTTCTGCAGGGTCGAGCAGGGAAATCGGTGGCAAGGTGCCTTCCACGGCACTGTCTACGAACAGTGGCGCTTGCTTCTCCTTCTGTACCCGCTTGCTTGGTTCCGGTGCCTTGGCCACAGGTGGCGGTGCGATCACTGGTGCAGGGCGCTTTTCGCGCTCACTCATGTGCTTGCTCAGCGACTCTTCACGCTCGAGCAGGCGCTCCTTGACCTTGGCCTGTTCACGACGATCGGAGACGACTGGTGCGGCGACTTCGATGACGCGCTCATCCAGCTCACGCAGTTGCGCCACCATCTGTTTGCGCTCACTGCGCGCATTCCACCAGCCGGTGATAGCGCCATGAATCAACTCGATCAGGTCGAGGGTGATCTTGCCGGTGAGATCCATCACGCGGAACCACGACAGGTCGGTGAAAACGGTCAGGCCGAACAGGAACAACGCCAGAAACAGCAAGGTGCTGCCCTGCACATTCAACGCATGCACGGCCAGGTCGCCGAGGCTGGCACCCAGCATGCCGCCACCAGAACCTTGCATGCCGGCAGCCGCGGAGAAATGAATATCGCCGAGTGCCGCGCCGGAGAGGATCAGGAACACCAGACCGATGCTGTGCCAGGAGAACAGCCAGCCGTTCCAGTGCCAGGGTTGATTGCGCGTGCGAAACACCTGCCAGGTCTTGGCGGCCAGCAGCAACGGGAAGATATAGGCGAAGTAGCCCAGTGCGCCGAACAGCGCACTGGAGAGCCAGGCGCCAATGCTGCCGCCGGCGTTGATGATACGTTCGACCTGCACGCTGTTGTCCCACGCCGGATCGGCGACGTTATAGGTCAACAGCGCCATCAGCAGGTACAGGCACATCGCGCCCAGGGCGATCAATGCGCCTTCCTTCAGTCGATACTGAAGCTTCTGACGCCAGTCGGTAATCTGGGTGGTGGAATTCTTCAAAACAGCCATTTCCTGCGCCCTTGGCGCGTCCATCTGATGGTTAACCGCGCAAGCGCGCTATTGTAGAGCCAGCTTGCCGCGTAGGCCAATCGCCAAGCTCCCGCATACGCCTCGCTTCGGTGTAGCATAGCCGCCAGCAGCTTCCATGCGGCTCAATTGGAGCACGCATTCTCTTTTGTGACAAAGGCTTATGGGGTTTTTTTATGAGCGAAGTCAAGCATTCCCGCCTGATCATCCTGGGTTCCGGCCCCGCTGGTTACAGCGCCGCTGTTTACGCTGCGCGCGCCAACCTCAAGCCTGTGGTCATCACCGGCATCCAGCCTGGCGGCCAGCTCACTACCACCACCGAAGTGGACAACTGGCCGGGTGACGTCGAAGGCCTCACTGGCCCGGCGCTGATGGAGCGCATGCAGAAGCATGCCGAGCGCTTCGACACCGAGATTCTCTACGACCATATCCATACCGCCGAGTTGCAGAGCCGCCCCTTCATTCTCAAGGGTGACAGCGGCACCTATAGCTGCGACGCGCTGATCATCGCCACCGGCGCCAGCGCCCAATACCTCGGCCTGCCGTCGGAAGAAGCCTTCTCCGGCAAGGGCGTTTCCGCCTGCGCCACCTGCGACGGTTTCTTCTATCGCAACCAGGTGGTTGCCGTGATCGGCGGCGGTAACACCGCCGTGGAAGAAGCACTGTATCTGTCGAACATCGCCAAGGAAGTGCACCTGGTACACCGCCGCGACAAGCTGCGCTCGGAGAAGATTCTGCAGGACAAGCTGTTCGACAAGGTCGAAAACGGCAACATGCGCCTGCACTGGAATCACACCTTGGACGAAGTTCTGGGCGACCAGACCGGTGTTACCGGCGTACGCCTGAAAAGCACTGAAGACGGCAGCACCAAGGAGCTGGCGCTGGCCGGCGTATTCATCGCCATCGGTCACAAGCCCAACACCGAGCTGTTCGTCGGCCAACTGGACATGCATGACGGCTACCTGAAGATCAAAGGCGGCAGCGAAGGCAATGCCACCGCCACCAGCATCGAAGGTGTGTTCGCCGCCGGCGACGTGGCCGATCACGTCTATCGCCAGGCCATCACCTCGGCCGGCGCAGGCTGCATGGCTGCGCTGGATGTCGAGAAATTCCTCGACGGCAATTGATGGATAAGGGCGAGTGCATCACTCGCCCTCCCCTCCTCCGCTGGACAAGCGCGCATGCTGACTTGGCTGCAACGTGACTCCCTGCAGTTCCCGCCACTGACGAAAGCCATGCGCGAACCCAATGGCCTGCTGGCTGCCGGCGGCGACCTGAGCGCCGACCGTTTGGTCAGCGCCTATCGGCATGGCTGCTTCCCCTGGTTTCAGGATGGCCAGCCGATTCTCTGGTGGTCACCCGATCCACGCACGGTACTGTTCCCCAAGGAACTGCATGTTTCTCGCAGCCTGGCCAAACTGCTGCGCCAACAACGCTATCGCGTCACCTTCGATCAGGACTTTCCATCCGTCATAAAGGCCTGCGCCGAGCCGCGTACTTACGCCGATGGAACCTGGATCACTCGCGGCATGCAGAAGGCCTATCTACAACTGCATCAACGCGGCATCGCTCATTCCGTGGAGGTCTGGAATGGGGACGAGCTGGTCGGCGGACTCTATGGCCTGGCCATGGGCCAGCTGTTTTTCGGCGAATCGATGTTCAGCCGCGCCGACAACGCCTCCAAGGTCGGCTTCGCCACGCTGGTCGGCAAGCTGCAGGAATGGGGCTTCGTGCTCATCGACTGCCAGATGCCCACACAACATCTGCACAGCTTCGGCGCCAGAGCCATCCCACGCGCCACCTTCGCCGAGTATCTGCAGCGTCATCTCGACCTGCCTAGCAAAGCAGATTGGCTCGCTTAGCACGTACCTGAAAGTGATCGCGCGCAAAACCCTATCAGCCCCCGCCGCGGGAGCGCACTTGCAGCTAGCGTTCCTCTCATATGGTAGGGCTCGGAACACTGGCTTACACTCATAGGCAAGGCTTTACCCGAGACGCGACCATGACCGAGCTGGCCCGCCTGAAGTTCTACGCCACTCAACCGCATCCATGCAGCTACCTGCCGGAGGAACAGGCGACCACCTTGTTCCTCGACCCCAGTCAGCCCATGGACGTGCTGGTCTATGCAGAGCTTTCGGAAATGGGCTTTCGCCGTAGCGGCGACCACCTCTACCGCCCGCACTGCCAGCAATGCAGCGCTTGCATTCCGGCACGCATTCCGGCCGCCCTGTTCACCCCTAACCGCCAGCAACGGCGAATCCTCAAGCGCAACGAAGACATCAGCGTACGCTCCGTACGCCCGGTTTTCTCCGAGGAGTATTACTCGCTCTACGTGCGCTATATCGAGCAGCGCCACGCCGACGGCGACATGTACCCACCCAGTCGAGATCAGTTCTCCACCTTTCTGGTACGCGACCTGCCCTTCTCGCGTTTCTATGAGTTCCGCCTGCACGGTCGACTCGTCGCGATTGCCGTTACCGACCTTCTGCCAAACGGCCTCTCGGCGGTCTACACCTTCTATGACCCAGCGGAAGAGCGCCGCAGCCTTGGCCGCTTCGCCATCCTCTGGCAAGTCGGCGAGACTGCACGCCTGGGTCTGGAAGCCGTCTATCTTGGCTACTGGATCAAGAATTGCCGCAAGATGAACTACAAAACCCAGTACCGCCCGATCGAACTCTTCGTCAATCAGCGCTGGACGCTGCTCACCTAGACCCGCCTGACCACCCTCAAGTCGGCTCGACGAACCAAGCCCCTTGGCGCAGCCCCCTGTTTTCGGGCACAATGCACGCCGCTTTTGCCTGGCGCCAGTTGCACCGGGCCATTTCCTGGATACCGAGGGCTTTACTGCATGTCGAAAGAAGACAGCTTCGAAATGGAAGGCACTGTCGTCGACACCCTGCCCAACACCATGTTCCGCGTGGAGTTGGAAAACGGGCACGTCGTTACCGCGCACATCTCCGGCAAGATGCGCAAGAACTACATCCGCATTCTCACTGGTGACAAGGTGCGCGTCGAGCTGACACCTTATGACTTGAGCAAGGGTCGCATTACCTACCGCGCCCGTTAAGCCAAGCACCAAACGAAAACGCCCGGCATATGCCGGGCGTTTTCGTTGGTTCACTGAAAGCCGCCAGGGCTTTCAGCGACTTTGAGGCCATTCGATCAGGCGACCTCCGCCGCCGTCTCGAACTCGAAGCTTGGTTCACCATCCTTGATGTCGACGTGCACCACGCCGCCATGCTCTGCCAGCTCGCCAAAGAGGATTTCCTCCGCCAGCGGACGCTTGATCTTGTCCTGGATCAGGCGCGCCATCGGTCTGGCCCCCATCATCACATCGTAGCCGCGCTCGGCCAGCCAGCTGCGCGCAGCATCGCTGACCTCCAGCGTGACACGCTTGTCTTCCAGCTGCGCCTGCAGTTCGGTGAGGAACTTGTCGACGATGCTCTTGATGGTTTCGTGACTGAGACGACCAAACTGGATGATGGTGTCCAGGCGGTTGCGGAACTCCGGTGTAAAGCTTTTCTTGATGACTTCCATTGCATCGGTGGAGTGATCCTGCTGCGTGAAGCCGATCGAGGCACGCGACGCAGTTTCCGCGCCAGCGTTGGTGGTCATGATCAGGATCACGTTGCGGAAATCCGCCTTGCGCCCGTTGTTGTCGGTCAGCGTACCGTGATCCATCACTTGCAGGAGCAAGTTGAAGACTTCCGGATGCGCCTTCTCGATTTCATCGAGCAGCAGCACGCAATGCGGCTGCTTGGTAATCGCCTCGGTCAAAAGGCCGCCCTGATCGAAACCGACATAGCCGGGTGGCGCACCGATCAAGCGCGAGACGGTATGCCGCTCCATGTACTCGGACATGTCGAAGCGCACCAGTTCGATACCCATGGCCTTGGCCAACTGCCGCGCGGCCTCGGTCTTGCCGACACCGGTAGGGCCGGCAAACAGGAAGGAGCCGACCGGTTTGTCTGGCGCCTTGAGCCCGGCACGCGACAGCTTGATCGCGGTTGCCAGCGAATCGATGGCAGCATCCTGGCCGAACACGGTGAGTTTGAGGTCACGCTCCAGGTTGCGTAGCAGCTCTTTATCGGAACTGGAGACATGTTTTGGCGGAATTCGCGCGATCTTGGCGACGATGTCCTCGACCTGCGCCACCTCGATACGCGGTACGCGCTTGTCCTCCGGCTGCAGACGCTGGTAAGCGCCCGCTTCGTCGATCACGTCGATGGCCTTGTCCGGCATATGCCGGTCATTGATGTAACGCGCGGCCAGCTCGGCGGCGGCACGCAAGGCTTCATCGCTGTACTCGATATGGTGATGCTGCTCGAAGCGCGCCTTGAGCCCTTTGAGAATGCCGTAAGTGTCATCCACGGAGGGCTCGACAACATCGACCTTCTGGAAGCGCCGCGCCAGGGCGCGATCTTTTTCAAAGATGCCGCGAAACTCCTGGAAGGTGGTCGAACCGATGCAGCGGATCTCGCCAGACGACAGCACCGGCTTGAGCAGATTGGACGCATCCATCACACCGCCCGATGCAGCACCCGCACCGATGATGGTGTGGATCTCATCGATGAACAGAATGGCGTGCGGACGCTTGCGCAGCTCGTTGAGCAGCGCCTTGAAGCGCTTCTCGAAGTCGCCACGGTATTTGGTGCCAGCCAGCAACGCGCCAAGATCGAGCGAATAGACCACGCTGTCGGCCAGCAGATCAGGCACCTGTTCATCGACGATGCGCTTGGCCAGGCCTTCGGCAATAGCGGTCTTGCCTACACCTGCCTCACCCACCAACAACGGGTTGTTCTTGCGGCGGCGCGCGAGAATCTGCGCCACGCGCTCGACCTCGTGCTCACGCCCGACCAGCGGGTCGATACGCCCCTGACGAGCCAATTCATTGAGATTACTGGCATAAGCATCGAGCGGATTGCTTGAGGCAGACGACTCACCGCCCTCCTCATCCTGCATTTCCTGGTCGTGCTCATGCTGATCGCCATGCCCCGGCACCTTGGAAATGCCATGGGCGATGTAATTGACCACATCGATACGCGCCACGCTCTGCTGCTTGAGCAGGAACACGGCCTGGCTTTCCTGCTCGCTGAAGATCGCCACCAATACATTGGCGCCGGTCACTTCGCGTTTGCCAGAGCTCTGCACATGAAACACCGCACGCTGCAAGACGCGCTGAAAGCCCAGGGTCGGCTGAGTTTCGCGCTCTTCGTCATGCTGAGGGATCAGCGGCGTGGTGGAGTCGATGAACTCCTGCAGATCGTGGCGTAGCTTGTCGAGGTTGGCCCCACAGGCCCGCAGCACACTGGCTGCCGCCTCGTTATCCAGCAAGGCCAGTAGCAGGTGTTCGACCGTCATGAACTCATGACGCTTGGCACGGGCCTCCTTGAAAGCCAGATTGAGGGTGACTTCGAGCTCTCGATTCAACATAGCTTCACCTCATACCCAAGTGGCCGGCGTTAACCGTCCTTCTCTATTTCACAGAGTAGCGGATGCTGGCTCTCGCGCGCGTACTGGTTGACCTGCATTGCTTTGGTCTCCGCAATATCGCGGGTGTAAACACCACACACCGCACGCCCTTCTGTATGGACGGCCAGCATGATCTTGGTCGCCAGCTCCCGATTCATGCCGAAAAAGGTTTCAAGCACTTCGACGACGAAATCCATCGGGGTGTAGTCGTCATTGAATAAGACCACCTTGTACATCGGTGGTGCCTGCAATGCTGGCTTGGATTCCTGAACAGCGACACCAGAGGAATCATCCTCATGCTCTGCCGGGCGATCCTGATTGAATGTTAGTCGAATCTGGCTACTTGCATGCATGCTGAAATCAGAGGTTCAGGGCCGGGCGAACAGGGATGCTAGAGGGAGTTTGACTGAGTTCTCAGCCGTCCGCCGCATAGCCTTGACTATCGGCAAAAGGGTGTTACAACCAATGAATACCCTATTAGCGGGTATCAGGGGTTCCGCACTTTCGCCCAGCCTGGTCGGTTATCGTGCGGAACCGAAGTGGATGATACTCCAGAGATGGAGTCCTTTGCAGAGGGATATCAGCATGCTCAGCGGTAAGGTCAAGTGGTTCAACAACGCCAAAGGCTACGGATTCATCCTGGCCGACGGCCGAGATGAGGACCTGTTCGCCCACTACTCGGCCATCCAGATGGAAGGTTATAAAACGCTCAAAGCCGGCCAGCCGGTTCGCTTCGAGATCGTGCAAGGCCCCAAAGGCCTGCATGCGGTCAATATCAGTGCCGCCACCACCAGCCAGGAAGTTCCTGCCGCTGTATCGGTGCAACAGAACGCCGCGAGCACTGCCGAAGCCTGATGATCCCCTGGCATATGCCATGAAAAAGGCCGGTCAATTGACCGGCCTTTCTTTCATGCGCGACGGCATTCTTACATGTGCTTGATCATCGCATCGCCGAATCCGGAACACGACACCAGGGTCGCACCGTCCATCAGACGCTCGAAGTCATAGGTCACGGTCTTGGCGGCGATAGCGCCATTGGTGCCCTTGATGATCAGATCCGCAGCCTCTGGCCAGCCCATGTGGCGCAGCATCATCTCGGCAGAGAGAATGACCGACCCCGGGTTGACCTTGTCCTGGCCGGCATATTTCGGCGCCGTACCGTGGGTCGCCTCGAACATGGCCACCGAGTCGGACAGGTTGGCGCCCGGCGCAATGCCGATACCACCCACTTCGGCTGCCAGGGCATCGGACAGGTAGTCACCATTCAGATTGAGCGTGGCGATCACGTCATATTCGGCCGGGCGCAACAGAATCTGCTGCAGCATGGCGTCAGCGATCACATCCTTGACCACGATGTTCTTGCCGGTCTTGGGGTTCTTGAACTGCATCCAGGGCCCGCCGTCGAGCAACTCGGCGCCGAACTCCTCGCGCGCGATCTCGTAGCCCCACTCCTTGAAGGCGCCCTCGGTGAACTTCATGATGTTGCCCTTGTGCACCAGGGTTACCGAGCCACGGTCGTTATCCACCGCGTACTGCAGCGCCTTGCGCACCAGGCGCTTGGTGCCCGCCTCGGAAACCGGCTTGATGCCGATACCACACATATCGGTGAAGCGGATCTTCTTGACGCCCATTTCCTCGGTGAGGAACTTGATGACCTTCTCGGCCTCCGGGCTGCCGGCCTTCCACTCGACACCGGCGTAAATGTCTTCGGAGTTTTCGCGGAAAATCACCATATCCACGTCGCCCGGTTTTTTCACCGGACTGGGTACGCCTTCGAACCAGCGCACCGGACGCAGGCAGACGTAAAGATCCAGCTCCTGGCGCAAGGCCACGTTGAGCGAACGAATGCCACCACCAACGGGCGTGGTCAGCGGGCCCTTGATCGAAACGACGTAATCACGCACGGCCTCGAGGGTTTCTTTCGGTAGCCAGGTGTCCTGGTCATAAACCTGAGTGGCCTTCTCACCGGCGTAGACCTCCATCCAGGAAATCTTGCGTGCGCCGCCATAGGCTTTCTCGACGGCGGCATCGACGACTTTGATCATCACCGGGGAAATATCGACGCCGATGCCATCACCCTCGATGAACGGGATGATCGGGTTGTTCGGAACATTCAGCGACATATCGGCATTAACGGTGATTTTGTCACCGCTAGCTGGCACCTGGATCTTTTGGTATCCCATGCTGGACTCCATCTTGTGGTTAGACAGTGTGCATCCCCGAGAGTAGCGCAAACCCAACGAGCGAGACACATGTGCAAAGGTCTTATTCATCTGGGCATTCTGCGACGAGGTGCCGCAGTGATATACTGCTTAGGTGACTAACGAGTCATAAGGGGTGACCTGCCTGGAACCAGGTAGCAACCTCTTGAAACCGGCTGATGGCCACCGCTGTCATCCGGCTCGAACCGCTCGACACTCTACGGGTGCATCCAACATCACCGCGGCGAGTCCTCGACCCAGCTCCACCACCATGGAGCTCAAGCGCCTACCCGCGCAGGTCGAGTTTCTATGCGCGCTCAGCAAAGAAGAGAGTTAACCCTAAATGTCCACCCCTTCGAAGATCATCTACACCTTCACCGACGAAGCTCCGGCCCTCGCTACCTACTCGCTTCTGCCCATTGTAGAAGCCTTTGCCGCCTCGGCTGACATCTCCGTCGAAACCCGCGACATCTCTCTTGCTGGACGGATCCTGGCAAGCTTTGCCGACCGTCTGGATGCCGACAAGCGCATCGATGACGACCTGGCCAAACTGGCCGAGCTGACCCTGCAGCCGGATGCCAACATCATCAAGCTGCCCAACATCAGTGCCTCCGTTCCGCAGCTCAAGGCAGCCATAGCCGAACTGCAAGCCCAGGGCTACAGCATCCCCGATTTCCCGGAAGATCCGCAGAGCGAAGAAGACAAAGAAGTTCGCGCCCGCTACGCCAAGGTACTGGGCAGCGCCGTGAACCCGGTTCTGCGCGAAGGCAACTCCGACCGCCGCGCCCCGGCCGCGGTCAAGGCCTATGCCCGCAAGCATCCGCACAGCATGGGCAAATGGAGCATGGCTTCGCAGTCCCACGCCGACTACATGCGTGGCGGCGACTTCTTCTCCAGCGAGCAGTCGATCACCATGGCCAAAGCCGGTGACGTACGCATCGAATTCGTCAGCAAGGACGGCAAGGTAGAGGTGAAGAAAACCCTGCCACTGCAAGACGGCGAAGTGCTGGACAGCATGTTCATGAGCTGCAACAAGCTGCGCGCCTTCTTCGAGAAGACCCTGCAGGACTGCAAGGAAACCGGCGTGATGTGGTCCCTGCACGTCAAGGCGACCATGATGAAGGTCTCCCACCCGATCGTCTTCGGCCATGCCGTCAGCGTTTACTACAAAGACGTGTTCGACAAGTACGGCGACCTGTTCAAGGAACTGGGCGTCAATCCGAACAACGGTATCAGCAGCGTCTACGACAAGATCAAATCCCTGCCGGCCTCGCAGCAGGAAGAAATCCTGCATGACATCCACGAGGTCTATGCCCACCGCCCGGAAATGGCCATGGTCGACTCGGTCAAAGGCATCACCAACCTGCACATCCCGAGTGACGTGATCGTCGACGCCTCGATGCCGGCGATGATCCGCAACTCCGGTCAGATGTGGGGCAAGGACGGCAAGCAGAAAGACACCAAGGCCGTCATGCCTGAGAGCACCTACGCTCGCATCTACCAGGAAATGATCAATTTCTGCAAAACCAACGGTGCCTTCGACCCAACCACCATGGGCAGCGTACCGAACGTCGGTCTGATGGCGCAGAAAGCCGAAGAGTACGGCTCCCACGACAAGACCTTCGAAATGACCGCCGACGGCACCATGCGCGTCGTCGCTGCCGATGGCACCGTGCTGATGCAGCATGAAGTCGAAGCTGGCGATATCTGGCGCGCCTGCCAGACCAAGGATGCGCCGATTCGCGACTGGGTCAAGCTGGCCGTTACCCGCGCCCGCCAATCCGGCACCCCGGCCATCTTCTGGCTGGATCCGGAGCGCGCTCACGACCGCGAACTGCAAAAGAAAGTCGAGCTGTACCTCAAGGATCACGACCTGAGCGGTCTGGATATCCGCATGATGGGCTACAACGAAGCCATCCGCGTCTCCATGGAGCGCATGATTCGTGGCCAGGACACCATCTCGGTGACCGGCAACGTGCTGCGTGACTACCTGACCGACCTGTTCCCGATCATGGAGCTGGGCACTTCGGCCAAGATGCTGTCCATCGTTCCGCTGATGGCCGGTGGCGGCATGTACGAAACCGGCGCCGGCGGTTCGGCTCCGAAACACGTACAGCAACTGGTAGAAGAGAACTACCTGCGCTGGGATTCCCTGGGCGAGTTCCTGGCCCTGGCCGTCTCGCTGGAAGAAACCGGCATCAAGACCAACAACGCCAAGGCCAAGGTACTGGGCAAGACCCTGGATCAAGCCACCGGCAAGCTGCTGGACAACAACAAGTCCCCGGCGCGCAAGGTTGGCGAAATCGACAACCGTGGTAGCCACTTCTACCTGGCACTGTACTGGGCGCAAGCCCTGGCCGCCCAGGACGAAGATGCAGCGCTGAAAGCGCAATTCGCGCCACTGGCCAAGCAGCTCACCGAGCAGGAAGCCACCATCGTTGGCGAACTGGCCGCCGTACAAGGCAAGCCGGCCGAAATCGGTGGTTACTACCGCTCCAACCCTGAGCTGACCAGCAAGGTGATGCGCCCAAGCGCTACCTTCAACGCCGCTCTGGCTGCGCTGAACGCCTGATAAAGGCTTCGACGTGAAAAGAACCCCGGCCTGGTGCCGGGGTTCTTTTTTATGGCGCAATGCTGAAAATGGCCCAGGCCATATCGGCACACCCGCACATCGTCCATCTGGAGCAACGGAAATGGAGTGGCAACCCCATATCACCGTGGCCACGGTCATCGAAGACCAGGGCCGCTTTCTGTTCGTCGAAGAATTCAAAGCCGGCCGCCTGGTACTCAACCAACCAGCCGGGCACCTGGAAGCCAATGAATCGCTACGCGAGGCCGCGCTGCGCGAAACCCTCGAGGAAACGGGCTGGGATGTCGAGCTGACCGGCCTGCTCGGCATCTACCTTTACACGGCGCCGAGCAATGGCGTCACTTACCAACGCGTGTGCTTCAGCGCCCGCCCCGTGCACCACGACCCGCAGCGCGAGCTGGACACCGACATCAGCGGTATCACCTGGCTAACCCGTGATGAACTGGCCGCTCAACCCGAGCGCTGGCGCAGCGAGCTGGTATTGCGTTGCGTGGACGACTACCTGGCCGGTATCAGCGGATCGCTGGAGCTGCTGCGATAACACAGAGGCCTGTTGACGCGGCAGCGCAATCGCACTGCCGTGATGAACCGCCCCGCTCACCTCAACAGAGCCAACATCGCCGGAACGCTCAGCACCGCCGTGTAGTACCCCATGAATTGCACGCCGATATTGAAACCCAGGAAGCGCGCCAGGAAACCACCAAGCAAGCCGATGGTGACGACCACCAGTACCCCCAGCAGGCCGCCCTCCCAGATACCCACGACCAGTGCCAACCCGATAAAGGTGGAAATCACCGCCTCGTGACTGATCTTGCGGAACACGAAGGACGCAGCCCGGTGAGCGAAGCTCATGGAAAAGGGATAGGCGATCAGGATGGCGATAACCACCGCCAACATGCCGTAGCCGAAGAACTCCCAGTAATTCAACAGATTGTGCAGGTTATTGACCTCGCCAGTCGCGCTATCCACGGTAAATCGCGGCGGCGCGTTGAACAGCGGCGCAGCTGGCCCTGCGGCTACCGGGCTGAGCGGTAGACCGAAGGCAATCAGGGGAATGAGCGCTTCCGCGATATAGGTCGATTCGGTTACGCCATTGCGCGCGGTAATCACGGTGGTCAGTCGCTCGTATGCCTGCTTGATACGTGCGCCGATCACCTCGCCCATGATCACGGTCATGGCCACTGGGCTGAAGACGAAGGTGGCACTGGTGACACTGGCAGCCATCGCGGTCATGCGCCTCTGGCGCTTGTTGATCACCCGCAACGGATTGGGAAAGTAGCCTTTCCAGCTTTTCATGTCCGGAGCCAGGGAAAAGACCCGAAACCCGTCACGGCGCATCTTCTCGCGCTCGACCGGCGCCAACAGCGAGAACAGTGAGGCAATCAGCGGTGCGACTGCAATACCGAGGAAATAGCTGACAGCCAGCTTGACGTCGTATTGAGCCGTCAGTGACTGCAAGGCAACGATGACCAGCACGAACGGCAGCAACGCCAGCACCGAGGCCCAGCGGCCAGCCGAAAAATAAGCGATGGCGAAGGCCGCACAGAGGAAAACCCAAGGCGCGAACTGCTTGATCACATCGCCGAATGGCGCCAGCAAGACCGCGAACAGCACCGACAATGGCACGGCGATCAGAGCGGCCAGCGCGCCGCCAGTGATCATCTTGCGCAAGGCCACATGAGGCACGCCGAGCCGGCGCAAGTAGTTGGCGTCACCGATGAGCGCTGTCGCCATCGTGTCACCGGGGATTCCCAGCAGAGCTGTCGGCACCGCGTGGGTCATATGCTTGGCGACCGCACCAGCCAGGAAGAAGGTGAGAATGCCGGCCGGCGGCGCCCCGAGCATCACGACCAACAGGGTAAGGGGAGCCAGGGTCGTGGTTTCATCGGTTCCTGAGACCAGGCCGATCGCAGAGAACAGCACCGCGCCGAACAAGCCAAGCGCCAAAGCCATCAGGATTTCGTAGAGCAGCCCTTCCATCACGAGCGCCCTCCGCTTGGTTGCAGGGACGCATGCGCATCCAGCCCGACGTCAGCCGCTGGCTCACGTGTAGCCTCCTCTCGGAGTTGGGCATCGCGAAATAGCTCGTAGAGGCCCAGATCGTGCAGCTCGGCAAGCACTTCGGGTGAGGTTTCCTCAAGGCGACCAAGGCTGCCGTACTCCTTGAGCAGGTCATTGACCACCTGCTCACGAAACGCAGGATCTGCGACATGCTCGATCACATCCCTTTTTGGTTTGAACAAGATGGCACTGATCGTACCGCCACCCAGGCAGCCCAGAATCCCGAACAACATGGCGTAGGCTCTGGCCATCTGCGTCGAATCCAGGATGCCGCCAAGAATCCATAGCGCCAGTGCATAGGTACCGAGGCTGACGACGGAGCTGACAAGGATGGCCAGCACAAGGTGCCTGGCATCCACGGTGTCGCCCCACACCTCATAGAGGTTGCCCGTGTCGCGTATGACGTCGTCATTGGGCGGCGTTGCCGCCGATCTGGCAAGTTCTTGAGTCATGATGTCCCTCGCCCTCACGGGCTCTTGTTGTTATTGAGGAAGCAGTTGCCTGGACGACCGCGAAGCCGTCACTCATTGGTTATTGCTAGGCTGACAGGCGTCTCTACCGGCCCTCTGATGCGTTCATCACTGATTGGACGCCCTGCTGCGCAAAGCAGTCGCCACCCGTGAGGCCGAGGCTTTGCCTAATGCCTTATCGATAAAGGCCCCTGCTTCGAGCAGTGCAGGAAGATCCACCCCGGTCGCCACTCCCTGGCCCTGGAACAGGTAGACCAACTCTTCGGTTGCCACGTTGCCAGTGGCGCCTGGTGAGTAAGGGCAACCGCCCAGCCCGGAAATCGAGCTGTCGAACACCCGCACACCAGCCTCCAGAGCAGCCTGGACGTTGGCGACTGCCATGCCGTAGGTGTCATGAAAGTGCCCGGCCAACGCCGTGATAGGCACCTCGCTGGCGCAGGCCTCCACGAGCCGCCTAGTGCTACCTGGTGTACCTCTGCCGATGGTGTCGCCCAGGCTGATCTCGTAGCAGCCCATGGCATACAGCTCACGGGCGACTCGAACCACATCGACCACCG
>Ga0206116_1000425_pt1 | contig 46024 bp, 44 predicted proteins | sample 3A1Ametagenome_FD_178000 | JGI IMG/M metagenome (GOLD analysis project Ga0206116, IMG submission 178000) | Enriched microbial communities from leaf-cutter ant dump, University of Wisconsin, Madison, United States - 3A1A | ecosystem: Environmental > Terrestrial > Nest > Insects nest > Nest dump...
CCGAAGGCCTCGATCACCGCGCCCGCCGCGCCCGGGCCGGTGTGGCCCTGCAGCAGCACCACGCGGGTGGAGGCCACGTTGAGCGACAGGCGCATCAGCGTGGTGAGCAGCAGCACCGAGGGGAAAGCCGCGAAGTCCAGCGGCCGGATCATGTAGGCCGCCACCATCATCACCATCAGCGCCACGGCGATGTTGAGCGTGAAGAAGGTGTCGAGCAGCCAAGCCGGGATCGGCAGCACCATCAGCGCGAGGATGGCCACCACCAGCAGCGGGGCCGACATGCCCTGCGCCATGGCGCCCTGGCCGCGGGCCCACAGCCGGAGGGAAGAGAGGGCGTTGGTCATGCGGCGCTCCGGGCGGCCCGGTGGTGCGGGTCGAGTTCAGGGGGGACGAAGGGCTCGTTCAGGGCCTCGGGCATGCGGCCCTCTCCGCGCAGCGCGGCCTTGAGGCGGTACACGTAGGCCAGCACCTGCGCCACGGCGGTGTAGAGCTGGGCGGGAATGGGCTGCTCGAGCTCGGCATGCGCGTAGAGCGCGCGCGCCAGCATGGGCGACTGCAGCACGGGCACTTCGTGGGCGTTGGCGAGGTCGCGGATCTTGAACGCGATCAGGTCGGTGCCCTTGGCGATGACCTGGGGCGCGTTCATGGTCTGGTCGTCGTAGCGCAGCGCCACGGCGTAGTGGGTGGGGTTCATCACCACGAAGTCGGCCTTGGGCACGGCGCTCACGCTGGCGCGGTCGGCGATCTCGCGCTGGCGCTGGCGGATGCGGCCCTTGATCAGGGGGTTGCCGTCGGCGTCCTTGTGCTCCTGCTTGACTTCCTCGTGCGACATCTTCAGGCGCGATTTGAAGAAGAAGGCCTGCAGCGGCACGTCGGCCACGGCCGCGAGGAACACCACGAGCAGCAGCAGGCCCATGCCCATGGTGATCCAGTCGGCCGCCTGGCCGATGGCCACGCGCGAGGGCTGCAGCACCAGGCCCATGACCTGCTCGATGCCGTGGCTGAAGTACTTCCAGGCCACCGTGGCGAGCACGGCGGTCATGAGCACCATCTTGGCCACGTTGGCCATCTGCTGCTTGGAAAACAGGTTGCCGAAGCCCGAGAGCGGGTTGAGCCGGTTGAACTGCGGTGTGATGGGCTTGAAGCTGTAGACCCAGCCGCCCGAGGCCACGGCGCTGGCCACGGCGGCGCAGCAGGTGAGCACGGCGAAGAGCAGGCTGGCGGCCAGGCCCACGAGCACCATGTCCTGCAGCCGCGTGAGCATGGTGCGCGGGCCGGCCACGGTGGCGGCGTTGAAGCTCAGCTGCTGCGTGAGCGCGAGCTGCAGGTGGTCCACCAGCGGGCGGGCCAGCACCAGCATGGCGACGGCGCCCATGCCCAGGACCGCCAGGTGCGAGAGGTCGCGCGAGCGCGGGCTCTGGCCGTCCTCACGCGCCTTCTGCAGCTTGCGCTCGGTCGCTGGGAGGTTCTTGTCTTGGGAGTCCATGGGGCATGACGGGAAAGGTCATGCCATTGTCGTGAGCGGGCCTGGAAACTAAAGCCCGAAAAGCGCCGTCCTGGCGGCGCTTTTCCCTCCCGCCATTTTGCCTGTGAAGACTTTGAATGAAATCGGCCTCCAGCGCCCGTCCAGCAGGCGCTGGCAGCTATCAAACCAGGAGTTCTCAGAACCCCAGGCTGGCCAGCAGGTCGTCCACTTGCGATTGGTCGGTCACCACGTCGGGGGTGTTGCTGGGGTCCACCACCGGGCCCGCCAGGTGTTCGCGCGGGGCGGGGGCGGCGGCGGGCGCGGGCTGGCCCGGGGGGGCCGTCTGCAGCAGCAACTGCACGAGCTGCTCCTCGATCGTGGAGGCCAGGTTCACCACGCGCGCGATTACCTGGCCCGTGAGGTCGTGGAAGTCCTGGGCCATCATGATCTCGGTCAGGTGCTCGTCGGCTTCCTTGGTGACGCGCTCCACGTCCACGAGGTGGTTGTAGATCTCGCCCTTGGCCACGGCGGCGACCGGGTCCTGCACCAGCGCGCCGAGCACGCGCCGCGTCTCGGAGGCGATGTGGTCGTGCTGGGCCTTGGCCTGCTCCACCCGGCCCAGCACCTTTTCGGCGGCCTCGCCGGTCAGGCGGGCGATGTAGGACAGGCGGCTCTGGGCATCGGGCAGCTCGCCCATGCTGCCGCGCAGCTTGTCGGCGTACCCCAGTTCATTGAGCGCGTCGTGCAACTGGCGCGTCAGCAGGCCGATCTTGTGGTGTACATCACCGGAGTCGGCAGACGGCATTTCGGGCGTGTCCATGGCAATGCCCTCACAGTCCCAGTTTCTTGAGAATCAGCGTGACTTTCTCTTCGAGGGTCGCCTTGGTGAACGGCTTGACGATGTAGCCGGCAGCGCCGTTCTGCGCCGCCATCACGATGTCTTCCTTGCGCGCCTCGGCCGTCACCATCAGCACGGGCAGGTGCTTGAGCTTGTCGTCCTTCTTGATTTCGGCGAGCAGCTGGAACCCGTTCATGTTGGGCATGTTGATGTCCGTTACCACGAAGTCGAACTTACCGTTGCGCAGCTTGTGCAGGGCGGCCACGCCGTCCTCGGCCTCGTCGGCGTCGGAGAAGCCGCTTTCTTTGAGCAGGTTGCGGACGATGCGCCGCATGGTCGAGAAGTCGTCAACGATCAAGAAACGAAGGTCTGCCACGTGGGGCCCTTTCGGTCGGTATGTACTGTCAATGTTCTCACGGGCACGGCCATCGTGACAAGTCGTTACTGCTGTGTGCCCGATGGGGGATTGTCCTGCTTTTCAAGGCGCAATTGCGGCAACTGCGGCAGGGCGATCACAGGGATGTGCTTGCCCAGCAGGCGTTCTTCGGCCTCCTGGGTCAGGACGGTGATGGTGATGCGCCGGTTCACGGCCGCGCGCGGGTTGGAGGGCTCCAGCGGATCGCTCGCCGCCAGGCCCACGACGCGCACCAGCTTGTCGTCCGGCATGCCGGCCGCCACGAGCTCGCGGCGCGAGGCGTTGGCCCGGTCGGCCGAGAGCTCCCAGTTGCTGTAGCCGCGGTCGCCGTTGCCGTAGGGCGTGGCGTCCGTGTGGCCCGAGAGGCTCACATGGTTCTCCACCCCGCCCAGGGCGGCGCCGATCTCGCGCAGGATGTCGCGCATGTAGGGCTTGACCAGGGCGCTGCCGCTGTCGAACATGGGGCGGTTCTGGTCATCGACGATCTGGACCTGCAGGCCGTCGGGCGTCACGTCGATGCGGATCTGGGAGCGGTACTCGTTGAGCTTGGGGTTCTCCGTGATCATCGCGTCGATCTTGGACTGCAGCGAGCGGATGCGCTCGGCGTCCTGCCGCGCGCGTTCCGCGCGCAGGGCGTCGATGCTCTTGCGCCGCTCGGTCTCCTTGTCCGCGTCCGAGCGGCGCACCTGCCCATGCACCTTGGACAGGTCGTTGCCCCCGCCTGGAATCACGCTGGAGCTGTTGCCTGCGCCGTCGCCGCCCTGCATCGCCACCTTGAGCGGCGACGCGAAATAGGCCGCGATGCCCTGCAGCTCGCCCTTGGCCGTGGAGCCCAGCAGCCACATCAGCAGGAAGAAGGCCATCATGGCCGTCACGAAGTCGGCGTAGGCGATCTTCCAGGCGCCGCCGTGGGTGGCGTGGCCGCCCTTCTTGACGCGCTTGATGATGATGGGCTGGAGCTTCTTGTCGGCCATGGCGCGGCACCCGGTGCGGGCTTACTTCTTGCCCTTCACGTGGCTTTCCAGCTCGGTGAAGCTGGGCCGGTCAGCCGAGAACAGCACCTTGCGCCCGAATTCGATGGACGTGGCCGGGTTGTAGCCCTGCATGCTGGCCAGCAGCGTGGTCTTGATGCACTCGAGCTCCTTGGCCGCGTCCTCGGCCTTCTGGTCGAGCAGGCCGGCCAGCGGCTCCACCAGGCCATAGGCCAGCAAAATGCCCAGGAACGTGCCCACGAGCGCCGAAGCGATCATGCCCCCGAGCACTGCGGGCGGCTGGCCCACCGAGCCCATGGTGTTCACCACGCCCAGCACGGCCGCCACGATACCGAAGGCGGGCAGTGCGCCCGCCAGCCGCGTGAGCGCGGCCACGGGGGCATGGGCCTCCTGGTGGTGGGTCTCGATCTCGCTGTCCATCAGCGACTCGATCTCGTGCGCGTTGAGGTTGCCCGACACCATCATGCGCAGGTAGTCGGTGGTGAACTCGACCACGTGGTGGTCGGTGCCTACGGCGGGGAACTTGGTGAAGATGGGCGATTCGTGGGGCGCCTCCACGTCCTTCTCGATCGCCATGAGCCCTTCCTTGCGGGCCTTCTGGAGGAGCTCGTAGAGCATGGACATCAGCTCCATGTAGCGCGCCTTCGTGTACTTGGAGCCCTTGAACACCTGCGGCAGGGCCCCGAAGGTGGACTTGAGCACCTTGGTCTGGTTGTTCACGATGAAGGAGCCGATGGCCGCGCCGCCGATGGTGATCATTTCAAAGGGCAGGGCCTCCAGCAACACATGGATATTGCCGCCATGGGCCACGAACACGCCGAAGACGCACCCGAAGGTAATGACATAACCGATGATGACGAACATGGATGCGGTTCAGGTGCGTGGGCGGGCCGGTGGTAAGGAACCGCGGCCGGTATGCACGGGGCCGAGGCGGGGACGGGCGATCGTATCAATAGTATCGGATTGCATTCGCTTCACTTGAGACCCGGGCCCGTCAATCCGGCAGCCACGCTTTCCGCCAGGCGTGCAGATGTCCGCCTCCGAGCATCCAGCCATCGAGCACCGCCGTGCGCAGGTCGTCGCCTGCCCGGGCCGTGGCGTCCAGATCGGAAAGGTGCGCGCGGATGGCGTCCACCCAGTCCCGGGTGCGGTTCCTGACCCGCGTCACGGGCAGGCTGCCGCGGTAGGGGCCCACGTCGCTGCACACCACAGGGTAGCCGCAGGCGCCGTACTCCAGCAGCCGCAGGTTGCTCTTGCATTCGTTGAACAGGTTTTGCTCCAGCGGGGCGATGGCCAGATCGAGGTTCAGCCGCGCGAGTGCCGCCGGGTACTGGGCGATGGGCAGGCCGCCCGAGCGGTATTCATGGACGTAAGGGCGCAGCGCCTCGGGGCACATGCCGAAAAACACCCATTCCACTTCATCGGCCAGCGTTTTCACCACATCGGCGATCAGCTCCAGGTCGCCCCGGTGGCCCATGCCGCCGGCCCAGCCCACGCGCGGCTTGGCGCCCTGGCGGCGCTGGCTTTGCAGGCCGCCCCACCATGCGGGCGGCAGGCGGTTTTCCACCACGCGGATGTCGCGGTGCTGCCCGGCCAGCGCCTCGGCGAGCGCGGGGGTGGAGACGACGAGGCGGTCCACCGCCGCCATCCAGCGGCGCAGTGAATGGCGCAGCTCCTGGGGGGAGGGCTGGTGGGCGCGGTGGTCGCTGCGCTGGGGCAACTGGAGGATGTAGTCGTCCAGCTCGGCCACGCGGAAGGCGTGGCGGAACCGGGTGAGCCGCTGCAGGGCGGCCAACTGCTCGTCGTTGTACTGGCGCTGGAGCACCAGCGCGTCGGGCGCCATGCGCTCCATCTGGACGGCGGTGGGGTAGTAGGCGCCGGCCAGCGTGCCGTCCACCAGGCCTGCGCTGCGCAGGGCGTGCAGGGGCTGCATCACGCGGTAATGGCCGCAGCCCGCCTGGTCGGAGGGGAATGCCAGCACGCGGGGCAGTTCGCAAAAGGCCAGCGGCTGCCAGCGCGCGCCGTCGTCGATGTCGGGCTGGAAACCGGGTGCCGTGAGCGCAAGGTGGGGGTTGTAGGCCGGGTCGCGCGCAATGAGGGGCAGCCACTGCGCCTGGAATGCGTCGCTGGCGTCCTGGCGGCGGCGTTGCTCGTCAGGGCTGGCGGGGGCGGGCGGGCGCTCGTCGTGCAGCAGCAGGGCGTGCGGCGTCCACACCGTCAAGTAGCCCAGTTGCTGCACACGCAGGCAGAAGTCCAGCGCATGGCTGGGTGCTGGCAGGGCGGGCAGGTTGCCGGCCAGGCCACCCGCTTCGTCGTAGGCGCTGCGGCGCACCATCAGGCAGTCGGCGCCCAGGGCGCTGTAGTTCTGGTCGATCTCCAGCCGGTGCATGTAGCCCGGTGCGGCCAGCGGCAGCCCCGCGAAGGCCAGGCCCGCCACGCCGCCGCCCAGCCCCAGCACGGCGCCCGCATGGTGCACCGTGCCATCGGCGCGCAGCAGCTTGGCGCCGGTGATGCCCACTTCAGGCCGCTGGGCGTGGTTGAGCAGGGCATGCAGCCAGCCGGGTTGCAGCGCGGCGGCGGACTCGCTCAGGAACAGCAGGTAGTCTCCGCGTGCGTCCTGCGCGCCCTGGTCCTGCAATGCGGCCAAAGGGGCCGGGGTGGACGCCTGCAGCACCTGCAGTTGCGCGCTGCCCAGGGCTGCCAGGCTGTCCAGCCAGGCGCGCGCATCGGCAGGGGTGCCGGGGTGGGCGACGATGCGCAGTTCATAGGCCGTGTAGGCCGTCTTTTCGAGCAGCGTCTCCACGCAGCGGTGCAAGGGGGCCAGCGGCCCCTGCGCGGCGATGACGATGGAAACCAGCGGCTGGCCGGTGTGCGCGTAGTGGATGCGGTAGCGCCCGGGCTGCGCGGGCACCACCTCGGCTTGCGCGTAGCCGCGCGCGTGCAGGTGGCGGGTGATGGCGGCGAGTTCGTCGGGCTCCGTGTGCTGCGCCGGCGGGTGGGCTTGTAGCAGCGGCTCGGCCACGTGCCGCAAGGCCGCCAATCCGCTGGAGCCCGCCATGCGCAGCAGTGCGTCGAATTCCGCCGCGCGCGGCAGGTCCGTGGCCAGCCCGCCCATCTCCAGTACCGCCGTACGCCGCAGCGCCCAGTGGCGGGCCATGCCGGCCGGGTAGGCCAACAGCATGTCCAGGGCAAGGCCGGGGCGGAAGACGGCGGCCAGCGGGTCGGCGTCCAGCGAGGTGCGGGGCAGGGGGAAGACTTCGTCCGTGCCCAGCGCCTGCACGCCCGCACCCTCTCCATCGGCTTCGATCAACGCCAAGGCCAGTGCGCGCAGGCTGCCGGGTAAAAAAAGCTCGCCTGCCCGCACGACCAGGAGCCAGTCGGCCTCGCTGCCTGCGGCCGCCGCGTTGAACGCGGCCACCCAGGCAGGGTCATCGGCGCTGGGCAAGAGGTGAACGTCCACCGCACTGTACAGGCCGTGCGCCGGGGCCAGGCTGGCGCGTGTGGCCTCGTCACCCTCCATGCCCTGGATGAAAACGGCCAGGCGCGGCAGGCGGGGCTGCCCGGCCAAGTGCTGCTTGATCAACCGGGCTTGTGTGGAATCGGGCCGGCGTTGCTCCAGCCAGTGCTGCAGCGTGGGCGCGGGGGCTTCTCCGCGCATCATGCGGTCTATGCGCGTGTGCAGATCGATGGACTGGAATGCGTCCTCTCCGGCGTGCAAAGGTGCAGCGCGCACCGGGTGCTTGCCGCCGTCGTGGCACCAGCCCAATTCCTGCAGCTTGCGGCGGAAATGGTCGTGGCCTGCATTGCCTATGCCGGGCCATTCGCGGCCCGCGTGGCTGAATTGGATGGTGGAGACCCGAAAGCTTGCACCCGGTGCCTGCAGCAGAGCCAGATGCCCCAGGCGCAGCATGTGCACGTGCATCGTCAGGTCGCCCAGCCAGTCGATGGGTTGATCGCCGAGCCGCATGATCTGGTTGCGCATGGCCAGGGGCCGCATTTGCGCGCGCCGGAACATGACGCAACTGGGTTCGCCGATGAAGTTGACCGTGCGATCGACAAAAAAGGACACCAGGTCTTGCCCATGCACGCACACATCTTCGCTGAATGGACTACTCCAGGCGCCCGTGGCGGCCAGGGCATGGCCCGTCTCGTCCACCATGGTGCGGCGCGATGCGACCAGCGATACGCCGGGCAGCGCGTCCAGCACCGCTGCCTGCGCTGCCAGCGTGCCGGGCAGCAGGAGGTCGTCGTCGCACAGCACGCGTATGTACTCCCCGCGTGCCAGCCGTATGCACCGTGCGAGGTTGCCATCTTCGCGCAACTGCACGGGGTTGTGCAGGTAGCGTACGACAGGCCCGTTTTCCATGTGGAGATAGGGCTGCACTACACGCTGCACGGCATCGCTGCGGCAATCATCACACACCACGATCTCAAGGCTGTCGAAGCCCTGCTCCACGACGCTGCGCAGCGCCGCGTCGAGGAACTGTGGCTTGTAGGCGGGAATGGCGACGGTGACTTTGAACTGCACCCGTGTGGGCTGCACCACCAGATCAATCACGCGCTCTACGGTAGCGTCATCGAGGGTAGGGTGGATGGGCAGGCACAGCACCTGGCGTGCCGCGCGCTGGGCGTTGGGCAGGTGCTCTGGTGTGGCACTGGGCAGGTCGGCATACATCGGAAAGCTGCTTGCCAACGGATGGAAGTAGCGCCGCGCGTGAATGCCTGCTTCGCGCAGGCGTTGATAAAGCGCGTCGCGGGTTTCAGGGTATTCGGGGCCAATGAGGATGGGGAAGTAGCCGTTGTTCGTGGGTTCATCGGCCCCCAGTGCGCAGCGCAGGCCCATGGCGCCAGCCAATCCTTCGCGGTAACGCTGGGCGATGCGTTCGCGTGTGGCCAGGGCGGTATCCACGTGGCGCAGTTGCAGCAGGCCGAAGGCCGCGTGCACTTCGCTCATCTTGGCGTTGATGCCGGCTTCAGTCACGGTCACTTCATCGACGAAGCCAAAGTTGCGCAGCCGGTCGATGCGTTGCTTGGTGCCCAGGTCGGGACTGACAACGGCGCCACCCTCGAACGTATTGAATACCTTGGTCGCGTGAAAGCTCAGGCACGACAGATCGCCATGTCGCAATATGCTGCCGCCCGCATCGCGCACGCCAAAGGCGTGGGCTGCGTCGTAGATCACCTTCAGCCCGTGTTCGCGTGCAATGGCCTCGATGGCTTGCGTCTGGCAGGGGCGACCATAGCAGTGCACCGCCAGGATGGCCGTTGTGGCGGGGGTGATGGCGGCTTCAACGCGGCGTGGGTCGATATTGAGTGTCGCGGGGTCCACGTCCACGAACACGGGGCGGATGCCTTTGCAGCGCAGCGAATGGGCCGTGGCCACGAAGGTGTAGGGGGTGGTGATGACCTCGCCTTGTACGTCCAGTGCCTCCAGCGCAATGAGCAGCGCCAGCGTGCCGTTGGCCACCAAGCTGATATAGGGCACGCCCAGGTAGCGCGCGAGCTCCTCCTCCAGCTGCTGGTGCATCGGGCCCGTGTTGGTGAGTTGACCGCTGGCCCAGATTTTCTGCAACAGCGGGATGAACTCGTCCAGCGGCGGCAGCAGCGGGCGGGTAACGGGGACTGGTGGCAGAGGGGATGAGGGCATTGAACCGCGATTGTGGCAGCGCCCAGCGTGGGCGGGCGACTTGAAATGGCAGTGATTCACCGGCCAGATTGCGGTGGGGCAAGGCTGCCGCGTTTCTGGAATCTGTTTCGCCTATGAAATTCCCAGACTGGCGTGTAAACGCGAACTGCTGCCTTGGCAGAAAGAAACCGTTTGCGAGAGGTGTCCTTTTGGAGGGGCTGTGATTTCAATCGGGCTCCGGATCTTCAGCACTGGAAATATGCGCCGTTCTAAGTGGGTGGAAAAGCCCTCTTCAGATATGTGTAATACATGCTTGACGAAAAAGAGGGGTGCTTGCTTTCCATGGATCGCAAACGATCTCTTGCCCGCATAGCTTTTTCTCCACCGAACGCTCGCAACGTTACAACCTCCCGCTCCACCGAATCAGTCAGCTCTGTGAATGCCCGATGCAACTCGGCCGTTACTGATGGGTCGTTGTTCTTTTGCATTTGCGGGAACTCAAAGCAAGGTGTATCTGCTGGGGTGACTGTCGGTGTCAGCCCATGCTCTTTAAGGTAGCTCAGAAACTCCTTGTAGAGAGCCGGATAGGCACTGTTCATTTCATCAAGATCGAGGTTCTCGTAAATATCCTGAATATTGCTGCTGCTGTGAATGGATGGATCGTAGGGAATCTTGAGATATTCGCAAGTCTCTCTGGCTCGGGCATCGGGGTTTGTCACGATGGCTGGCACGCCATTGTTGATGGAAAACATCCCGGAATGCAGCCGGGTGCCGATGGTCAGGCAATGGTCATTGCTACGAAAAAAGTCGCCCCATTGATTCAGGTCTGAGAAAAACTCCAGCCGTCCGGCCATAGCTTTGGCGAGCAGCTGGAAGGATGTTGGAATTTCATCAAGATTGAACGGGCGGGCCGTTATGTTTGCGTCTGGCGGCAGCCCTTTCCCGCCCAGAAAAAGGAGATTAATGAAATACAACTCATCTTGCAATATGTGGGATGTATGGGGCAACCCCTTGTTGAAGAAGGTGGCTGTGGTAATAACTTTATCCACATCCCAGGGCTTCTTGTTGACTATTCGGGTGGGTCCATTCTCAAAATAACTCGGACAACCGATGATTCTTACATTCTTGATCCCCAAGCGATTCAGAATCTCGGCTGAATAGTACCCTCGCACGCCAATTGTCTTGGATTTTTCAGAGAGAAGTGCCAGAAAGTGCTTCTGCCCAGGACTCAAACGATCAGCCAATCCCATGTCAAATCCGTTGAATGAATTGGCGCACAAGCTCATCGGGGTGACGGGGATTTTTATTTTCTTTAGAAATTCGGTCAATTGGTCATAGTTGAAGCCAATGAAGCTCTCTCGAATATAGTCTTGGAGAATGAAGATGAAATGCGAGTAATTCTGATTTATCTCATCGGCAAGTTCATCTGAAAGATCCTGTTCCCAGGCATTGGTAACGTGGGCGACCTTTGCCGGGCGTCCGAACAAGGCTTTTAAGAGTCCATATGAGATATAAGTATTCCCGATGTTTTGTCCGCGTACATTTCCGAAGGATGCCCCCATACTGCGCAGAAGGTCTTGTACTCCCTTGCCTTCAGGAAGAGATGATTTAAAAAGAAAAATCTGATCAGGCCGAGTCATGAATGCATTCCGAAGTGGTCAGTAGCTCTCATTTTTTCTCTGGTGCTTATTGAGCCCAGGGTGGCGGTTCGGTACCTACCACAGGCGATGCGTACAGTACAAGATCGTAATAATAGGCACAGGAATGTTGGCGCAATCGAAAATGGTAACCATCCACCAATTTGTCTAGCTGTGCTACGACATCCAGCAAGTCCTGAGCATAGTGGTACACGCAAATGGCCATGCGTGGGCGCTGACTTTGGATGAGGCGGGACGCGCCCTCCAGGGCTTTGGCTTCAAAACCTTCAATATCAAGCTTGAGAAGCGTCAATTTCTCCAGTTCATCGTCTAAGCGTGTGGTTGGAACGGAGATGCTGCCATTTGGTGAGGCATGACTGGAGACAGTGCCGGTCTCCTGGAAGCGCAGTATCCCATGCTCGTTGGAGATGGCTTTGTTGATAGCTCTGAAATGGGGGGTATAGGTACTCGTAACGTTCTGCAGCTTCTGGTAATTGATGCTGTCGGGCTCGAAGGCAGTGATGCTTTCGTATTGGTAGCGCGATGCATCTAGAAACTTGCGGACGATGGGGCCTTGGAAGGCACCGCCATCACAAAAATGCTCATGCTGGCCCAGTCGAAAAGTGCAGTTATCCGCAAATGGTGAAAAATATTCGCTAGCTGGGGTGGCCCAGGCAGCCAGCAGATAGCTGGGATCATAGGTCAGGCGAAACAAGAGGTTGCTGTAAAGCGTGAAAACGCTGAGATCATCCTCCAACCGATCTGCGAAACACAAGAATTCGTCCAGGCGCAGGAGTGTGCGCTGACGGTACGCACGAGCAGGCTCATACACAGCGGCCAGCCCGCAATGGGCAATGGCCAGGGCCGCATCGATTCTTTCGACGCCCGCTTGCTGACAGATCTGGCGGGTCATACCCCATTGTCCAGGGTTGTATGAGAAATCAATAACTAACGCGTGGGGATGCTGATGGACGCGCTCAATGAATTGCTGTGTGCTCCAGCGCGGGATGCCGTGAATCGAGGTGCTGTCGTTTGGGGCATCATCAATGGCGGCGATCACATTTCCTGCATGGCGGGCAATGCTGGGGCCATGCATGTTGCCAATGCCTGAGCGTGGCTGGAAAAGGAAAATAGGGCGCTGTTCAAAATTTTCGATCAGCGGTGCTTGAGGCAATGCAACGCTCAGTTTCTCAATGCCGGTGGCACTACAGAGGTTGTCCGCAAAGGCCCGTCCGCGTGGACTGCATGAAAAATCGATAGCGACAGCATTGGGATACTGCACAGCCTTGGTTAGAAAATCCCGGCTGCTCCAGCGTGGCGCGCCATGGATGTTGTCCAGATGGGTGTCCTGGTCGTCAACCGAGGCAACGACATGGCGCAGGCTGGCCGCTACCTGGGGGCCGTACACCATGCCTGCGTAGGACTGAGGGGCGATCAGAAATGCAGGGCGGTTGGCTAACGCTGAAGGAATGAAGGCGTTGTCCAGCATTGGCTGGTCTTGTTCTGCGATGCGCAGAATTTGTTGCCGAAGTTGTTGGGCTTTTGCGCGCATGAGGATCAACTTTCGTAAACGTAGATGGGCGCGTCGTAACGCGGGTCAAAGGTGGTTTTGGCGGGTACTTGCTCGCCATACTGGCGCGGCCAGCCTAGTTCGCAACTTTTGCCCACCTTGACGCCTGCCCGCACGGACGCCCCCATGCGGACAATGCAGTGCCCGCCGATTTCCACGCGTGAGCCCAACTGCACGCCGTTTTCTATCCAGCACGATGCCTTGATCCGGCTGTTGGGGCCTACATGCGTGCCCGCGTGGAGCACGGTGTTGTAGTCGATGCGGCAGCCGTGCCCGACGATGGCGTGGGCTCCCACAAACACGTTCAGTCCGATTACCGCGCTGGTGTCCACGACGGCGCTGGGGTGAATGAACGGTTCCAATTTGAAGCCGCGCTCCAGGGCCGCCTGCATGAGTTCCATGCGCTTGAAGTTGCCGAAGCGTTCGTCAAAAGCCACAAACATTGCACCTTCGGCTGGGTTCAGAGCGTCGAGCGCGCTCAGGTCGAATGCATAGTCGGCAAACTGCGACACTTCGATGCGGCTGACTGCCTCATCGGGCCGGGCCTGCTTCCACGCCAGGAAGGCCAGGTCGAGGTAGTCGCCGCCGCCCATGACCCACCTAGATTTCATGGTCGTTCTCCATCAGGGCTGCGTACCAGCGTTCAATGGTGCGGTTCATGGATTCGTAGGCCCCCTGGGTTGGAATGGGCGCGTTTTCGTGCAGGGCGGCTTGCACCCTTTCCATCACTTCCACGTCTTCTCCCACCACGAGCTTGCTGCCGTGCATCTGTGCCAGCAGCACTTGGCTGGAGAAGGCGTAGGGCTGCTTCTTGCGCGCGGTGAACCAGTAGATTTCCAGGTTGGTGCGGTCGGGCGCAATGGGTATGTGGTGTTCCAGGGTGAATGAAAAGCCGCCGTTGGCGCTGGCGATGTGCAGGTTGGGGAAGGCCAGCCAGTTGTAGTAGGCGTCGTCGTTTCCCCAGCGTTCAACCATCTGGTGCCAGCCGAAATGCTGAAGGTCGGGAATGGGCGCGTCGGCACCGCCAAAACTGAAGCTGCGCATTTCACGCCGCAGGTCGGAGGGTGAGGTGTCTTGCAGATCCAGCAGGGATGCTGTCGCCTGGGCCGTGTTGACACGGGGGATGAAACTGACCGTCTTTGCCAGGCTCTTGGGGTGGACGAAGCGCGGATGGTTGGCGTCCCGCAGGTTTTCGTAGGCGATCTTCCAATTGAACTTGCCGTGCCAGGTCGTGACCATGACCTCGGTGTCGTAGGCGTTGGAGCTACTCTCCAGCAGGGCGATGAATTCGGGCGAAAACTGTTCCTCGAACGGGAGCGGGGTCGGGGCCAGGTTGATGAATAGCACGTTGCCCACCGTGCGCAGGGCGAACTCGCGCAGCTTGAGCCCCTGCCTTTCCTGGACATCGAATTGGTAGAGGGCGTCGCAATCGGGGATGTTCTCGGCCTCGCCTCGGGCGTTGTAGCGCCAGGCGTGGTAGGGGCACACCAGCGGGCGGCAGCCCACGGGGGCGGCCTGGATCAATGCGCTACGGTGCAGGCAGACGTTTTCGAATGCGCGCAACTCGCCGTTGAAGTTCTGAATGACGACCGGAATGCCCGCAATCTTGCGCGTGAGAAAGGCGTTATGCTTGGGCAGCAGGGTCTTCAAGCCCGCGAACAGCCAGACCGTGCGAAAAATCTTGCGTTGCTCGCGCTCAAAGATCTCTGGCGACAGGTAGTAGTGAGGGGGCATCCGCGAGCGCATGGGCAGTTCCTATCAGAGATCCTGGGGCGTGTCCTTTTGGAAAACGATTCGGGCTGGGTTGCCGAATACGGTTGCGCCAGCAGGAACGTCCTTGACGACCACAGCGCCGGCGCCCACGGTTGCGCCTTCGCCTATCCGAAGGCCGGGAAGTATCGTTGCGTGCGGGTGAACCGTGGTGAAAGCGCCGATGCGGGTACCGCCGCCGATAAAGACCATGGCACCTATTTGTGAGTAGGCGCCGATGCGGACGTCATGGCCGAGCATGGTGTTGCTGTGGACGTTGGCAAATTCGCCCAGCCGCACGTCGGGGCTGAGCTGCACGCGGTGGCACAGGAAGCAGCCCTGGCCGATGCGCACTCGCGGGCTCATATAGACATTGGTGCGGATAGCGATGAATTTTGCGCCCTGTGCCAGCAGCGGCTGAACGTAGTGATGGCGGGCGCGTGGATCACCTACGGCACAGACAAAGGCTTCGCCTTCCTTGCGCGTGTAGGACATGGGGTCGCCGACGATGGGCAGGTCAACGCCCAAATCGTCCAGGATGTGCGTGCGGCTGTCGAGAAAACCGCCTATCGTCCACGCCTGACCATGTGCAGGGTCGGATTGCAACTGCGCCAGCACTTCACGGCCCCAGCCGCCCGCGCCAATGATCAAGACTTGCTGCATCAGACCGCGCCGCCATCCATAACCAAGCTGGTGCCCGTGACCCAGCGGCTGGCGTCCGACAGGAAATAGACGGCGGCATTGGCTACGTCTTCGGGCATACCCAACCCCAACGGATGGCGGGCCTTCTGATCCTCCAAGTGGCCCGCGTCCCATATGGGCGTGACTACTGCCGAAGGGGAAATACCGTTGACGCGCACCTTGCGCTTGGCAACTTCCAGCGCCAGGCATTTGATGATGCCTATCAGTCCAGCCTTCATGGCCGAATAGGGGCCGACGCCAGCCGTGCCGGTGTGTGCTGCCGTGGAAAGCAGGAACACGATGGAGCCGCCTGGGGCGATGGCGCTGGCTTGCAAAAGGCGCTGGGTCAGCATCACGGGTGCCAGGAAGTTGATGGCATAGACCTCCGTCATGATCTGCTCGCTCAACTGCCGTATGGGGCAGAGCTTTTGCTTGCCCGCGCAATGCAGCAAGCCGTCGATGCGCCCAGCGGCTAGTGCCAGGCGATCCCGGTCAGTGGCTTGGGTGAGGTCTGCCTTGATCTGCGCATGCCCATCGCCGGGCAGCTGGCGGTAGGTTTCCTGCAAGCGGGCAGTGTCCCGCCCCGTGATGACCAAGCGTGCTCCGCGTTGGGCGCAAGTGATGGCTGCCTGCCGCCCCAGGCCGGATGAGGCCCCGGTCACCAGGATGGTCTTTCCCTGCAACGAAAAAGGACTGCGCTCCGGGCTGCTCATGCGTAAATGTCCATCGGGATGGTGAGGCCGCCATCGAGAACGAAATAGGTTCGCGTGATCCAGCGGCTGGCGTCGGACAGATAGAACACCGTGGCATTGGCCACATCTTCCGGTTCCCCCAGGCCCAGAGGGGCTAGCTCTAGCAGATCGCCCATATTGCCGCCGCTGCCTTGCAGACCGTCGAGCAGCGGAGTGCGGACATAGCCGGGTGCGATGCAGTTGACGCGAATGCCCTGTTTGGAAATTTCGCGGCCCAGCGAGCGCATGGCACCCAGCAAAGCGGCCTTGCTGGCAGCGTAAGTAGCGCTTGCCACGGGGCCGACATGAGAGGCGATGGATGCGATCCAGAGCACGGAGCCGCTGGGCGCGATCCGCTTCTTGGCGAGCAGCCCTTTGGTTAGCAGCATGGGTGCGTAGGTGTTGCTGGCAAAGATATCGTCCAGATGCGTCTGATTGAGCATGCGAAATGGCACCAGGCGGGAAATGCCCGCCGCATGCGCCACGCCATTGAGCACACCGGCTTCTGCCACCACGCGCTCCATGTCGGCAGATTGGGTCAGATCGGCGACGATTTGTGTATGCCCTTGGCCCGGCAGTTCGGCGGCGGTGGCTTCCAGCCGTTCCCGGCTGCGGCCAGTGATGGCGAGCTGCGCGCCAGCCTGGGCGCAGGAGATGGCGATCTGGCGTCCAATCCCCGATGAAGCCCCGGTGACCAGAACGCGCTTACCCTCCAGTGAGAACGGATCCTGGGCCGTTGTGCTCATGATTCGATCATGGCGGGAAACTTCGCGCCCTCTATGTCCAAGATGGCTGTTCCCCAAGATAGGCCGATGCCGAATCCGCTCAACAGCAACTTGTGCTTGCCGTCTTCCAATTGCTCATGCAGCCGCGCCGTCATCGTGACGGGAAGTGAGGCGCCGCTGGTGTTGCCCAGGTCATGCAGTGTGGTTGGTACTTTTTCCGTCGGTAGGCCCAGCTTCTTGCGGATGGTCTCGTTGATCATCCGATTTGCCTGATGGAAGATGAAGTAGTCGATCTGGTCCTTGCTTATCTGGGCATAGTCCAGTAACCGCTCCACGGCGGGCGGCACGCGCTGGGTGGAAAAACTGAGCACTGCGGGGCCATCCAGGATCAGGTCGCCCAGATGCACCCTGTTGCCGTGCTCGTCCCGCGTGGGAATGGCGTGTTCGATGCCGTAAGGACGGCGGTGCCCGCCTGCAGGCAGCATGATGGCCTTGTAGCCGCTGCCGTCACTGTTCAGGTCAAAGTGCATGGGGGGGGCGTTGACATCGAATTCAAGCGCCGTAGCCGTGCCGGCGTCCGAGAAAAGCGGATCCTTCACGGTGGCGGACCTGTCCCCCACCAGCAGCAGCGCCTTTTTTACTCCGCCAGCAGCGATCATGCTACCCACCAGGTGCAGGCCAAACGGATAGCCGGAGCAGCCCAGGTTCACGTCGAAAGCGATGGTGCTGTGCGGCAAGCCCAGCCGGTCTTGCAGGATGATGGCCGTGGCGGGGATGAGGTAGTCGGGCGACTGAGTGACGACAATCAGCGCGTCAATCTCTTCGCGTTGCCACTGCAAACCCGCCAGCAGCTTTTCGGTGGCAACCAGGGCAAGGTCGGAAAAACACTGCCACGGAGCGCAAAGGCGCCGAGTCTGGATACCAATGTTGCGCACCAGCCGCTCGCGCTCGGACCGCTGGCTGGGTGGGCAGTCGCGCAAGTTGTCGAGCACGCGGTGCGGTACGCAACTCGCCATGCCCGCAAAGCGCACGTTGTGCAGGGTGGACAGGGCCATGGCGCTTCTCCCTTCTAGCCCAGCAACTTGTGCAGATCTGCCACGGTCACGCAGTTCTTAATGTCGTCGCCCACGATGGTCTTGCCGAATTCCACGTCGAACATGACGATCACGCCCAGCGCGGCCAGCGAGTCCCACTCGGGCAGGTCGGCCAGCTTCGTGTCGGGCGCCACTTCCACGGGCTCCTGGAAGTCAACGGCGGTGAGAAAGCTTTCGATGAATGCGTCAATGCTCGGCTTGGACATGGCGAGACGGCCCTCTGATGGAAGGACGGCGGGGCAGCTCCAAGAACTTCCCCGCCGTCGTGGTTCTTACGGTGAAGCGCCCAGTGTAACGGCGCTTTACACCCCGTTTAACCCTTGAGCAGCGCCAGCACCCCTTGCGGAATCTGGTTGGCCTGGGCCACCATGGCGGTGCCGGCCTGCTGCAGGATCTGGGCGCGCGACAGGTTGGCGGTTTCGGCCGCGAAGTCGGCGTCCTGGATACGGCTGCGCGAGGCGGACATGTTCTCCGACGAAACCTCCAGGTTGGAGATGGCCGTCTCGAAGCGCGATTGCAGGGCACCGTAGTTGGCGCGCTGGCCGCTGATGGCGGCGATGGCGGCATCCACGATGGCGATGGTGCGGTTGGCTCCATCCACCGAGCCCACATCCATGTCCTGCACTTCCTGCAACTGGCTGGAGGTGGCCGTGTTCGCCAGCAGGAAGCCGCCGCCGGCCGCCAGACCTGCCGAATCCGTGGCGCTGAACGACTTGGAGGAATCCAGCGTGATTTGACCCGTGATCGTGGTGCCAGCGGCGTCCAGGGTCTTGGCGCCAGACGCCAGGTCGGTGGACGCCGTGCCGGAGGTTGCGTCGCCATTGGTCACGCTGATGGGGGTGGCCGCGGTGCTGGTCGGCTGGGCCAGGTGGATGTCTTCGCCCGAGTCGTTGGTCAGGATCACGCCCGTGCCTGCGGCGTTCAGCTTGGCAGTCACGCCCGTGGTGCCCGACACGTCATTGAACGCCTTGACCGCCGCGCTCAGGCCGTCGGCGTTCACGTTGCCGCTGCCGTCGCCGCCCACGTTGAACGAAATGGTGACCGGCGCGCTGGTGGAGTTGTTGGACGCCACCGTCAGCGTGTACGAGGCGCCCGAGGTGAAGGCGTCCAGCCCCACCTGGGTGCGGGCCGAGGCGCTCACGCCGGTTGCCTCGGTCTGCGCATTGATCTGGGCCGCCATGGACTTGGCCGTGTTACCCGCCACGTAGGTGATGGCGGCCTTGCCGTAGGCGCCATCGATGGTCATGGTGCCACCGGCGATGTTCGATGTGCCACTGGTTGCGCTGGCCTGGGCACGCACCGCCGCTGCCGCGCTGCCGATCGTCAGGTCGCCCGTGCTGTCCGTGGACGTGGCGGCCTTGGCACCGATGCGGTAGTTGCCGTAGGCGCTGGTGCTGAAGTTGGACGAAGTCGCCGTGATCGTCTGGTTGGCGTTCGCGCCCACCTGGAAGGCGGCGCTGGTGAACGAGCCGTCCAGCAGCTTGCGGCCGTTGAATTCGGTGGTCTGGGCGATGCGCTGCAGTTCGGCGGTGAGCTGGTTCACTTCGGCGTTCAGGGCCTGGCGGTCCGAGGCGCTGTTGGTGGCGTTGGCCGACTGCACGGCCAGCTCGCGGATGCGCTGCAGGATGTCGCCCGAGCTCTTGAGCGCGCCTTCGGCCACCTGGGCGAGCGAAATGCCGTCGTTGGCATTGCGCGCCGCCTGGTTCATGCCCCGGATCTGCGTGGTGAATCGCTCCGAAATGGCCAGGCCGGCGGCGTCGTCCTTGGCGCTGTTGATGCGCAGGCCCGAGGACAGGCGCTGGATGGAGGTGTTCAACGAAGCCTGGCTCGTGTTCAGGTTGCGCTGAGCGGTGAGCGAGGCGATGTTGGTGTTGATAGTCTGTGCCATTGCAAAACTCCTGCAGGGCTGGAACAACGTGATTGCCGGCTCAAGCGCTACCCCTCCGGCGACTTTTTGGGAACGATGGAGCGATTGTGGGGAGCCGCCGCCGGCCCGTTGGGCGGATAAGCGGCCCAAAAACCGCCCAATCCGCGAATTCGCCCCTAAAGTTTTCCAGGCACAGCCCGAAAACATCCTCAACGGGCCGTTTGCAACAAGGAGTGACACGACCCGCCCCCTCTTTTGTTTTCTCCCGTCATTCCTTTTCCAGGAGATCTGCAATGGCACAGACTATCAACACCAACATCGCCTCGCTCACCGCTCAGCGCAACCTGAACACGAGCCAGGCTTCGTTGAACACCTCCATCCAGCGCCTGTCCTCGGGCCTGCGCATCAACAGCGCCAAGGACGACGCCGCCGGCTTGGCCATTTCGGAGCGATTCACCAGCCAGGTCCGTGGCTTGAACCAGGCCGTGCGCAATGCCAACGACGGCGTTTCGCTGGCGCAAACGGCCGAAGGCGCGCTCAAGAGCTCGGGCGACATCCTGCAGCGCATCCGCGAGCTGGCCGTGCAGTCGGCCAACGCCACCAACAGCGCTTCGGACCGCCAGGCCCTGAACGCCGAAGTGAACCAGCTCACCTCCGAACTGCAGCGCATCGCCGGCTCCACCGAATTCAACGGCCGCAAGCTGCTGGACGGCTCGTTTACCAGCGCCGCCTTCCAGGTGGGCGCGAACGCCAACCAGACGATCACGGCGACTTCGTCCAACTTCAGCACCAATGCCTACGGCAACTACCGCATTGGCGCCAAGGCCGCCACGTCCACGGACAGCACGGGCGACCTGACGGTGGGCAGCACGGCGGGCGCCGTCCAGGCCCAGGTGGGCACGGGCAGTACGGCCATCTCCGGCGGTACGATGACGATCAGTGGCGCCTACGGCAAGGTGGACGTGACCTACACCTCGAGCGATACCGCCAAGAGCACGGCTGCCAAGATCAATGCGCAGACCGACACCACCGGCGTGAGCGCCACGGCCCGCACCCAGGTGAATGTGGGCGGCCTGACCTCCGGCGCTTCGTACACGCTGCAAGTCGCGTCCAACAACGACACCACTGCGGCGGTGACCATCTCGTTCACCGTGGGCGACGACAACGCTGGCCAGGGCAATGACCTGAGCTCCGTCGTCAAGGCGTTCAACGACGTGTCGGGCACCACGGGCGTGACGGCCCGCCTGAACGACAAGGGCGACGGCGTCGTGCTGACCAACGACTCGGGCGAGGACATCCACCTGCTCAACCAGTCGACGGCTGGCCAGGATCTCACGCTGACCAACCCCCTGTCTTCCGCCACGGGCGCCACCAACAATACCTTGCTCGGTTCGGGTACCACCGTCACCGCCAACACCGCGGGCGCATTTGGCACCGATGACTCCGTCGTCACCGGCCAGATCTCGCTGGATTCGAGCAAGTCGTTCAGCGTCACGGACAGCGCTGGTTCTGCTACCGGCGGCGGCTTCCTGCTCGCCGCAACCTCCACGACCAGCCAGATGCAGAAGGTGTCGGACATGGACGTGGGCTCGGTGGACGGCGCGAACCGCACCATCGCCATCGTGGATGCCGCCATCGCCGCCATCAGTGGCCAGCGTGCCAGCTACGGCGCCCTGCAATCGCGCTTCGAGACGGCAGTGACCAACCTGCAGACCACGTCGGAAAACATGTCCGCCTCGCAAAGCCGCATCCAGGATGCCGATTTCGCCTCGGAAACGGCCAACCTGTCGCGTGCCCAGATCCTGCAGCAGGCTGGCATGGCCATGGTGGCCCAGGCCAACCAGCTGCCCCAAGGCGTGCTGGCCCTGCTGCGCGGCTGATCCGGCATTCAAAAACAGGCCAGGGCGGGGCTCCCCGAGGGGCCCGGCATCTGGTACAACGGGAGGGCGGTGGCGATGCGAATCGCCGCCGCTTTGCCGCTTCGGCGGGCGCTTCGGAATTGGCGGTCTTCTGGGGCGCTTATCGGCGTGTTCGCACGGGTCTACCGCGACGACAATGCGTGTTGACCGCAACAACGCTTTCCTGAGAGGTGGAGCATGGCTATTACGACGACTTCCACGGGTTCCAGTTTCTCGTCGCTTGGCGTGGGCCTGAACGGCAGCGTGGATGTGAATGCGCTCATCGACGCGCAGGTGAACGTGGCCAAGCTGCCCATCACCAGCGCGAACGGCCTGAACGCCCAGGTCACCATGACCCAGGCCAAGATTTCCACCTTCGGCCAGATCCAGTCGCTCGTGGCCACCCTGTCCGACGCGGCGAGCAAGCTCTCGAGCGTCTCGGGCTGGAACGCGGTGACGGCCACCTCGTCCAACACCTCGGCGGTCACCGTGTCGGCCATCGGCGGCACCGTGGCCAGCTCGTTCGACGTGCAGGTGCAAAGCCTGGCCAAGGCGCAGAACACCACCTCCGCCGCGCTCTCGCCCGCGGGGCTGCCGGTCGGGGCGGGCACGCTGCACCTGGACGTAGGCCAATGGAGCGCCGATGGCGCCGCCTTCACGTCCAAGGAGGGCTCCACGGGGGTGGACATCGCCGTCAGCGCCAGCGACACGCTCTCCGACATCGCGGGCAAGATCAACGGCGCCAAGGCGGGCGTGACGGCCACCATCCTCTCCGATGGCTCGGGCGGCGAGCGCCTGGTGCTTCGCAGCGCGCAAACGGGCGCGGCGCAGGGCTTCCAGCTCACGGCCGTGGATGCCGACGGCGACAACACCGACGCCGCGGGCCTGTCGCGCCTGGTGGCGGGCGCCACCACCACCTATGCGTCCGACGCGCAGGCCACGGTCAACGGCATCGCCGTCACCTCGTCGAGCAACACCTTCACCAACACCGTGGCGGGCGTGACCTTCACCGCGCTGCAGACTACGACGGACCCGGTGCAGATCGACGTGGCCCAGGACACCTCGGCCCTCAGCAAGAACATCAACGACTTCGTCACCGCCTACAACGCGGTGAACCAGGCCCTCAACCAGATCACCAGCTACGACAAGAACACCCAGACCGCTGGCCTGCTGCAGGGCGATTCCACCGCCGTGAACCTGCAGAACACGCTGCGCATGGCGCTGCAGTCGGTGGCGTCGGGCTCGGCCGCGGGCGGCAGCCTGCGCACCCTGTCGGACGTAGGCATCACCGTGGCCGGGGGGCTGGGCAACCTCAACCCCACGGGCGACCTGTCGGTGGATACGGACAAGCTCAACAAGGCGCTGCAGGACCCCGACGCGCTCAAGACCTTCTTCCGCGGCGGCTCGGGCGGCAGCGTGACCGATGGCGTGGGCGGCAAGATCAGCTCCGTGCTCAGCGGCTTGCTGAGCTCCACCGGTTTCTTCCAGCGCAAGACGGACACGCTCAACGCCGAGCTCAAGCGGGAGAACACCGACATCCAGACCGTGAACGACCGCGCCGACGCGCTCAAGGCCAGCCTGCAGGCACGCTACACCGCGCTCGACTCGCAAATGGCCACGCTCAACGCGCTCAATTCGTACATCCAGCAGCAGGTGACGACCTGGAACAAATCTTCGAGTTGACCTTCAGTTTTGGCCCACAGCGCCGATAAATGAAGTAATCAACCTCAGGAATGCCCGCCATGTTCAGCGCCCACAACCCCCGTGCCGCATCCGCCTACCAACGGATCAACGTGGAAACCAGCATGCACACGATCGACCAGCACCAACTGGTCAGCCTGCTGCTCGAAGGCGTTTTGAGTTCCATCGCCACGGCGCGCGGCGCGCTGGCGCGCGGTGACGTGCTAACCAAGTGCAACAGCATTGCCAAGGCCATCCGCATCATCGAGGAGGGCCTCTCCACCGCCCTGGACCGCGAAGGCGGCGGTGCCCTGGCCGAGAACCTGGGTGCGCTGTACGACTACTGCCTGCGCCGCCTGATCCTGGCCAACGCCCGCAACGACGACGCGCTCATGGAAGAGGTCATGCACCTGATCGAGCCCATCGCCCAAGGGTGGAACGAAATCAAGAAGAGCCCCCTGAACGCCCCCGCCGCCCCGGCCGCCGCTGGCAGCCGGCCCGAGATGCGCCGCGACGTGCGCCCCGTGATGGCGGAGGCCTGACCCATGCCCGAAATGCTGATTGACTACTACAAGGCCATCGAGGACAGCAGCGCCAAGATGCTGGAGGCCGCCCGGCTCAAGGACTGGGATGGCGTGGTGCGTTACGAAGGCACCTGCGCCGTGCTGATAGAGCAACTGCGCTACCAGTCGCAGCAGCAGGACCTGCTGCCCGAGCACCGGCGCGAGAAGACGCGCATCATGCAGCGCATCCTGCGCAACGACGCGCAGATCCGCTGCCTGGCCGAGCCCTGGCTGGCGCAGTTCGAGCACCTGTTCGACGGCCAGCCGCACCTGATGCATTGAGTGTCCGGCGCCGCGGGCCCCATAAAAAAGCCCCGTGCACCACGGGGCTTTTTTATGGCATGGATTATCAAAAATGAGAGCTGCTTGCGACCACCAGATGGGCGTTAGAGGCCGATTTGATCCAAAATCCGGGCCGCGTCACACCTGCATATTCATGATGTCGGTGTAGGCCTGCACCATGCGGTTGCGCACGTGCAGCGTGGCCTGGAAGCCGATCTGGGCCTTCTGGATGGCGACCATGGTCTGCTCCAGGCTCACGGCGGGGTTTTCGAGCTGGACTTCGCGCTGCAGGTCGTCGGCCTGGTTCTGGGCGGAGCTGACCGACTGCAGCGCGTTCTTGAAGGCGGTGGAAAAGCCCTCCTGCGGGGCGGCCGTTTCCGCGGGCGTTGCGCGGCGCGCGAGGCCCGCGCCCGCAAGCGGGGAGGTGGTCGTGCTGTTGATGCGCAGGTCCATGGCGGTTTGCCCGTAAGGTAACGATGGCGCAATCCTAGGGCGCCACGCGCGTTCATATCCTCGGAAATTGATGGACAAAGGCGCGGCTTATCGGGCGAACGTTGCGGGGCGTTGCCCGAATAATCGACGCACCGCCCAAGCCCCCTGGAGCCGCGCTCCCTGGGGCCGGCCATCTGGAAAGACACGATGTCCGCAGTTGCCGAAGTTCCCATGAACGCGAATCTCCCCGAGGCCGCCGCCCTTCCCGTGTGGCGCCAGCGGCTGTCCGCGCTGGACCGTACGCAGCGCATGCGCCTGGGGGCCGGGATCGCCCTGCTGGTGGCGGCCCTGGTGGCGGCCGTGGTGCTCAACCGCCAGCCCGACTACCGCGTGCTGTTCGCCAACCTGGGTGACAAGGACGGCGGTGCCATCGTGGCGCAACTGGCGCAGATGAACGTGCCCTACAAGTACACCGAGGGCGGCGGCGCCATCCTCGTGCCCACTGACCGCGTGCACGACGTGCGCCTCAAGCTCGCCACACTGGGGCTGCCCAAGGGCTCGGTGACGGGCTTCGAGCTGATGGATACCGCCAAGTTCGGCGTGACGCAGTTCCAGGAGCGGCTGAACTTCCAGCGCGGGCTCGAAGGGGAGCTCACGCGCTCCATCCAGGCGCTGTCGTCGGTGCAGAGCGCGCGCGTGCACCTGGCGCTGCCCAACCAGAACGGTTTTTTCCGCGAACAGCAAAAGCCCTCGGCCTCGGTGCTGCTGAGCCTGTACCCGGGGCGGTTCCTCGACCGCGCGCAGATCGCGGGCATCGTGCACCTGGTGGCCTCGAGCGTGCCGGAGCTCGACCCCAAGGCCGTGAGCGTGCTGGACGACACGGGCAAGCTGCTCTCGCAATCGTCCGACGACGGCGGCCGCGACTCCAAGATCGACGCCCAGCAGGTGCAGTACGTGCAGCAGCTCGAACAGCAGTACACGCGCCGCATCCTCGACATCCTGGGCCCCGTGGTGGGCAAGGACAACGTCCGCGCCCAGGTGACGGCCGAGGTGGACTTCAGCCAGACCGAGCAGACCTCCGAGCAGCACCGCCCCAACCTCGCCGCCGATGCCAGCGCCGTGCGCAGCCAGCAGGTGGTGGAGAGCGGCGGCACCGCGGGCAGCCCCCTGCCCACGGGCGTGCCCGGGGCTACGAGCAACCAGCCGCCCCAGCAGTCCTCCGCGCCCATCAACGGCGCCAACCCGGCGCCCTCGGTCGCCAACAGCCAGACGGGCGGCTCCCTGGGCGGCGCGGGCGTCAAGCGCGAGTCGATCACCAACTACGAGGTGGACAAGACCGTGCGCGTCACCCACGCGGGCGGCGGCATGGGTGCCATCAAGCGCCTCACGGCCGCCGTGGTGGTCAACTACCAGCCGGGCACCGATTCCAAGGGCCAGCCCGAGGCCAAGGCCCTCACACCCGCGCAGGTCGAGCAGATGACGGCCCTGGTGCGCGAGACCATCGGCTTCAACAAGGAACGCGGCGACTCGGTCAACCTCATGAACACGCCGTTCCTGAACGAGTCCAAGCCCGAGGTGGACCTGCCGCTGTGGAAGCAGCCCGAGACCATCGAGCTGGCCAAGTCCTTCGCCTGGCCCGTGGGCATGGTGCTGTTCGCCCTGCTGGTGCTGCTGGGCCTGGTGCGCCCCGCGCTGCGCGCGCCCGCCAAGGTCAAGGCCGAGCCTGTGAAGGCGCTGCCCGCCGCGGGCTCCCAGCTCAACGCGCTGGAGGACGAGAACCCCGAGCGCCCGGCCCTGGCCGCGCCCATCAAGGCGGCCGACCTGCCCGCCACGCCCGAGCAGCTGCGCCTGGACGAGGCGCGCGTGCTGGCCAAGGAAAACCCGATGGCCGTCGCCAATATCCTGAAGGCCTGGGTGAATGGAGACGTTTAAGCTCTCCACTTTGCATGCACGGATGACTCCCCATGGATGATCAAGGCCTCAACGACGCAGCGATCATGCTGATGTCCCTCGGCGAGGAGGAAGCCGCCGAGGTGTTCAAGCACCTCTCGCCCAAGGAGGTGCAAAAGCTCGGCGAGACCATCGCGCGCATGCGCACGGTCTCCAAGGAGAAGGTGGACGAGGTCATCAACCGCTTCTCCAACGACGCAGCCGCGCAGAGCCTGCTCGTGTCCGACACCGGCAACTACGTGCGTGCCGTGCTCAAGCGCGCGCTGGGCGACGACAAGGCCGCGCTGCTGATCGACCGCATCCTGCAGGGCGGCGACGTGTCGGGCATCGAGAGCCTCAAGTGGATGGACCCGCTCTCGGTGGCCGAGCTGCTGCGCAACGAGCACCCGCAGATCGTCGCGGCCATCCTCGTGCACCTGGATGCGGACCAGTCCTCGGCCATCCTGATGCAGCTCACCGACCGCCAGCGCGGCGAGATCCTGCTGCGCGTGGCCACGCTCGAAGGCATCCAGCCCACGGCGCTCAAGGACCTCAACGAGGTGCTGTTCAAGGTGCTCGCGGGCGGCGACAAGATCCGCAAGAGCTCGCTGGGCGGCGTGAAGGCCGCGGCCGACATGATCAACCTGCTGGCCTCGGGCGCGGACTCCACGGTGCTCGAATCCATCCGCGGCTACGACCCGGACCTCGCGCAGAAGATCATGGACAAGATGTTCATCTTCGACGACGTGCTCAAGCTCGACGACCGCGCCATCCAGACGGTGCTCAAGGAAGTGGCGTCCGAGACCCTCATCGTCGCCCTCAAGGCCGCCACGCCCGAGCTGCGCGAGAAGTTCCTCAGCAACATGTCCACCCGCGCGGCCGAGGCGCTGCGCGAAGACCTCGAATCGCGCGGCCCGATGCGGCTGTCCGAGGTCGAGGCGCAGCAAAAGGAAATCCTCAAGACGGTGCGCCGCCTCGCGGACGAAGGCCAGATCGTGATCGGAGGCGGCGGTGACGACACCCTCGTTTAAGGCATGAGCAGCACCCGCGCCTACACCCGCTTCATTCCCCGGGAGGAAATCGGGGACGATGCCGTCACGCAGTGGCGCTTCGGCGCCGTCGATGGCTCGGACCTGCTGCCCCTGCCCGAACCCGCGGAGGCTGCGGCCGAGGAAGTGGCCCCGCCTCCGCCCCCCGTGGTGGACGAGGCCGAACACCTGCAACTGCTCGCCCAGGCGCGCCAGGAGGCCCGGGCCCAGGGCCATGCCGACGGCGTGGCGCAGGGGCGCGCCGAGGCGAACCTGGAATGGCAGCGCCGCATGGACGACTACGTGGCCGGCGCGGGCCACGAGACGGCGCAGCGCATGCAGGCGCTGGTGGGCGCGCTCGACGCGAGCCTGTCCGAGCTGCAGCAGCGCATGGCCCAGGAGGTGCTGCAGCTGGCCTGCGACATCGCGCGCCAGGTGGTGCGCCAGGAGCTTAAGTCCAACCCGATGGCCCTTTTGCCCGTGGTGCGCGAGGCGCTGGACATGCTCGTCACCGAAGGGCGCCCCGTCACCGTGCGCCTGCATCCGCAGGACCTGGAACACCTCGAGCAGCCCCTGCAGCAGGAATTCGCGCAGCACAAGCTGCAGTGGCTGGCCGATGCCGACCTGGCACCCGGCGACTGCCGCGTGGAATCGTCGGGCACCGTGGTCGATGGCGGGCTGGACAAGCGCTGGCGCCGCGCGGTGGCCGCGCTGGGGCTGGTGTCCGCATGGCAGGAGGCGGCCCCATGACCATCGAGCCCGGCGCCGCCTGGGGCGCATTCATCGCCAACGCCCGCGCGCGCGCGGGCGCGCCGCGCCCGCTCGAAGTGCGCGGCACGCTCAACCGCCTCACGGGCCTGGTGCTCGAAGCCGCGGGCATCCGCGCGCCCGTGGGCTCGCAGTGCACGGTGGAGATGCCCGGGCACGAGCCGGTGCTGGCCGAGGTGGTGGGCTTTTCCGACGGCCGTGCGTTCCTCATGCCCGCGGGCGACATCCACGGCCTGCAAAGCGGCGCCAGCGTGGTGCCCGCCGCGCCCTACGTGCCCGTGCCCCGGCTGGGCGACGCGGCCGTGCCGTCGCTGGCCGCGGGCGTGCTGCGCCTGCCGCTGGGCGACGGGCTGCTGGGCCGCGTGGTGGACGCGCAGGGCCTGGCGCTGGACCACGCGGGGCCGGTGCTGAACGTGTCGTCCGACCCCATGGACCGCAGCCCCATCAACGCCATGGAGCGCAGCCCCGTGCGCGAGACGCTCGACACCGGCGTGCGCGCCATCAACGCGCTGCTCACCGTGGGGCGCGGCCAGCGCCTGGGCCTGTTCGCGGGCTCCGGCGTGGGCAAGAGCGTGCTGCTGGGCATGATGGCGCGCTACACCCAGGCCGACGTGATCGTGGTGGGCCTGATCGGCGAACGCGGCCGCGAGGTCAAGGAATTCGTCGAGGACATCCTGGGCGCGCAGGACCGTGGCCGCGCCGTGGTGGTGGCCGCCCCGGCTGATGCGCCGCCGCTCTTGCGCATGCAGGGCGCGGCCTATGCCACGGCCATCGCCGAATACTTTCGCGACCAGGGCAAGCACGTGCTGCTGCTCATGGATTCGCTCACGCGCTATGCCATGGCGCAGCGCGAGATCGCGCTGGCCATCGGCGAGCCGCCCGCCACCAAGGGCTACCCGCCCTCGTGCTTCGCCAAGCTGCCGCAGCTCGTGGAGCGCAGCGGCAACGGCCTGAACGGCGTGGGCTCCATCACCGCGTTCTATACCGTGCTCTCCGAGGGCGACGACCAGCAGGACCCGATCGCCGACGCGGCGCGCGCCATCCTGGACGGCCACATCGTGCTCTCGCGCGCGCTGGCCGAGTCGGGGCACTTCCCGGCCATCGACATCGAGCAGTCGGCCTCGCGCGTGATGCACAACGTCGTCTCGCGCGACCATTTCGAGATGGCGCGCCAGTTCCGCGCCATCTACTCGCGCTACCAGAAGAGCCGCGACCTCGTGCAGGTGGGCGCATACATGAGCGGCTCCGACCCGCAGCTCGACGAGGCCATCCGCCTGCAGCCCGCAATGGCGGGCTTCCTGCAGCAGGACATGTTCGAGGCCGCGCCCATGGCCGAGTGCCTCGAGGCCATGGCCGCCGTGCTGGCGCAATAAGGCAGGCTCGCCATGTCCTCGCTCAACGCCCTGAAAGTCGCCGTCGAGGTGGCCACGCGCCAGCGCGACGCGGCCCGGCAGGCGCTGCAGGACACGCTGCGCATCCAGCAGGCGGGGCAGGCCCAGCTCGACCAGCTGGCGAGCTACGCGCAGGAAACGCAGCACCGCTGGGGCCTGAACGCCGGCACCGTCGTGCAGCCCGAGGTGATGTTCCACCACTACCAGTTCATGGACCGGCTGGAGCATGCCATCGGCCTGCAGACCGGCGCCGTGGGCGAGCAGGCCCAGCGCGTGGAGCGCGCCCGGCGCGCGCTGCTCGACACCGAGCTGCGCCTGGCCAGCCTGCAGAAGGTGGTCGAGCGCAAGCAGCACGAACAGGCCGTCGCCCAGATGCGGCGGGAGCAGAAACAGACCGACGAGCGCGCCGCGCTGCGCCTCGCCGCCAACCACCGCCCCTTGCTGGGGCAGGAGCATTGACCATGGCATCCGCAGCAATTCCTTCTTCTCAGGGTGGACAGCACGCCGCCCACGGCGCCCGGGGTGCCCATGCGGCGCGCAGCGGCGGCAAGGCGGCGCATGGCGACGTGCCGGACGCGCAGGCGCCGCAGGACGCCTTCTCGGCCCTGCTCGCATCGCTGGGCGGCGGTGAAGGCGACGATGGCAGCGGCCTGCCCGCGCCGGACGCCGTGCTGCCCCAGACCGGGGACGGCAGCGTGCAGCCGGGCGATGCCAGCCTGGCCGCCGCCCTGCCCATGGCGGGCCTGCTGCCAGGCCAGGCCCAGGCCATTGCCCAGGCGTGGAACGGCACGGCGGGTGACAAGCGGCTGGATGGCGCGCAGTGGGGCGGCGCGTCTTCCGCCGGCGCCGGCCTGCAAGGCGGCGGCGTGGCCTGGAACCCCCTGGTGCCCCCGGGCGCGCAGGCGCCCGGCAGCCTGGTGGCGCAGACCAGCCTGATCGACAAGGCCGCGGACAACGAACTGGGGCTGGAGCCGGAGCCTGCCCGCCCCGCGGGGCACGCGGCGGCCAAGCCGCGTTCCCAGGGCTGGAGCCCCTCGGCCAAGGACGCTGCCGCCGCGGGTATTGCGGCTGCGCCGGGCAAGGCCGAGGCGGGGGACAAGAAGGCCGCGGCCCTGCCCGCGGCCGCCACCGCGCAGGCCTCCGCCAGCGTGGCCACGGGTGCCGAGCGCCGTGACGGCACGGCCGGGCTGGAGCTGCACCGCCAGGCCGGCGGCGAGGCGGCCGCCCTGGCGGCGCCGGGCCTGCAGGCCCTGGCCGGCATGCTGGGCGAGGCGCGCGCCGAGGCCCGCCAAGCCGCACGCGGCGGCGAGTCCGCCGGGGCCGCCACGGGCCTGCATGGCACCACCGCCACGGGCGAGCCCGCCGCCGAGCCCACCCAGGCCGTGCCCGACGGCTCCGGCGTGCAGGCCGACCCTTCGCAGATGGCGGGCGACGACGCGCTGGCCGAGCAGGTGGCCTTCTGGGTGAACCAGAAGACCCAGAACGCCGAGCTCACGCTGGACCGCGACGGCCAGCCGGTGGAGGTGCGCGTTTCGCTCGCGGGCAACGAGGCCCACGTCACTTTCCGCAGCGACCAGGTGCAGACCCGCGACGCGCTTGACGCGAGCACCACCCAGCTGCGCGACCTGCTGCAGCGCGAGGGGCTGGTGCTGGCGGGCGTGACGGTGGGCAGTTCGGGCGCTGGGGGCGCCGGCGGCACTGGCGATGGCGGCGCGGGGCGCGAGCTCTCGGGCCGCCGGGGCGCGCAGCAGGGGCGGGTGCAGGCCGCCGTGCAGAGCGGCGGCGCGGCGGCGGCCCAGGTGAGCGCGGGCAACCGCGCCCTGGACGTCTTCGTCTGACGCGCCTCGGGAACTGCGGTGAAAGCCATGGTTTTGGGCTTTTATTCTGGCTATTATCGAAGCGCCTGCGTCCAATAATGGGCACCATGCAGCCAGCGGGCTGCCCCTTCCACCGCAAGGAAAACCCAACGTGTCCGACACCGCGCCCAAGGAAAAGGCATCGAGCAAGAAAAAGCTGATCGTGATCGGCGCCATCGTGGCGCTGCTCGTGGTGGCGGGGGCCGCGGCCGCGCTCATCATGATGAACCGGCACGGGGGCGACGAGGAAGAGGGCGCCGCGCCGCACAAGGCCGCCGCCGCGAAGGCCGGGCCGCCCACCTTCCTCGCGCTGGAGAACATGGTCGTGAACCTGGCCGACCCGGGCGGGGACCGCTTCGCGCAGATCGGCATCACGCTCGAGCTGGAAGACGCGAAGACGGCCGAGCAGGTCAAGCAGTACCTGCCCGCGATCCGCAGCGCCATCCTGCTGCTGGTCTCGCAGCGCACGGCCCAGGAGCTGCTCGCCCGCGAGGGCAAGGAGAAACTGGCCTACGACGTGCTGCGCGAGGTTTCGCGCCCGCTGGGCTACCGCGTGTCCAAGAAGCCGCGCAAGAAGGCCTCGCAAGAGGCCGACGAAGATTCGGACGAAGACCCGCCCGAGCGCGGCCGCCAGAGCCAGAGCCAGAACCCGGTGCGCCAGGTTCTGTTCTCGAGCTTCATCATCCAATGAGCGCGATGGGAGTGATGCATGAGTGACGCTTTTCTTTCGCAGGAAGAGGTCGATGCCCTGCTGGAGGGCGTGACCGGAGAGAGCCAGAAGTCGGTCGAGGAAGAGGTCGAGGCCGGCGCGGTCCGCGACTACGACATCTCCAGCCAGGAGCGCATCGTCCGCGGCCGCATGCCGACGATGGAGATCGTGAACGAGCGCTTCGCGCGCAACTTCCGCATCGGCCTGTTCAACTTCATCCGCCGCAGCCCCGAGATCTCGGTGGGCACGGTGTCGGTGCAGCGCTACAGCGCGTTCCTGCGCGAACTGGTGGTGCCCACCAATTTCAACATCGTCGCCATCCGCCCGCTGCGCGGCAGCGGCCTGATCGTGTGCGAGCCCTCGCTGGTGTTCGGCATCATCGACACGCTGTACGGCGGCGTGGGCAAGTTTCAGACCCGCATCGAGGGGCGCGATTTCTCGCCCACCGAGCAGCGCGTGATCAACCGCCTCGTGGACGTGATCTGCGAGGAGTACAAGAAGGCCTGGCACGGCATCTACCCGCTGGAGCTGGTGTACCAGCGCTCGGAGATGCAGCCGCAGTTCGCCAACATCGCCACGCCCAGCGAGATCGTCGTCTCCACGGCCTTCCAGCTCGAGATCGGCGACCTGTCGGGCGCCATCCACATGTGCATGCCCTATGCCACGCTGGAGCCCATCCGCGACGTGCTCTACTCGACCGTGCAGGGCGACGCCATCGAGGTGGACCGCCGCTGGGTCAAGGTGCTCACGCGCGAGATCCAGGCCGCCGAGGTCACCCTGGTGGCCGAGCTGGCCAAGGCCGACGCCACCGTGGAGCAACTGCTGGCCATGAAGCCGGGCGACTTCATCGAGCTCGACCGCGAGCCGCGCATCCGCGCATCGATCGGCGGGGTGCCGATCTTCGAATGCCAGTACGGCACGCACAACGCCAAATACGCCATCCGCATCGAGGAGTGCCTGCGCACCGCCGACATGAGCTGGCTGGGAGAGAAACATGGCAACTGAAGAAGACAACAAGGACGGCGGCGCGGACGATCCGTTCGCCGGCTGGGCCGAGGCGCTCGAAGAGCAAAAGCGCAACGACGACGCCCCCGCCGAGGGCGAGCAGGGCGGCCCCCTGTCGGGCAACGCGGCCCCGCGCCCGTTCGCGTCCGCGGGCGGCGATGCGCCCGTCAACGACATCAACATGGTGCTCGACATCCCGGTGCAGCTGTCCGTGGAGCTGGGCCGCACCCGGGTGCCGATCAAGTACATCCTGCAGCTGGCGCAGGGCTCGGTGGTCGAGCTCGACGCGCTGGCGGGCGAGCCCATGGACGTGCTCGTCAACGGCTACCTGATCGCGCAGGGCGAGGTGGTGGTGGTGAACGACAAGTTCGGCATCCGCCTGACCGACGTGGTCACCCCGTCCGAACGCCTGCGCCGCCTGAGTAAGGGCTGACGGCGTGGGCGGCGGCATGAGCGGTATGACCCAGACCCTGGCGGTCGTGGTGCTCTTCGTGGGGGCCATGGCCCTGCTGCCCTGGCTGGTGCGCCGCGTGCAGCAGCGCCAGGGCATGCCGGGCGCGGGCGGGCCGGCGGCCTCGCGCGTGCTCTCGCAGGTGGCCGTGGGGCCGCAGCAGCGCGTGGTGACGGTGGAGGTGAACGCCGAGGGGCAGCGCACCGTGCTCGTGCTCGGCGTGACGGCGCAGCAGATCCGCTGCCTGCACGTGGTGCCGGGCGGCGCCGCGCAGCCGCAGCAGCCGGTGCCACCGGCGCATTCGTTCGCCGCGCAGATGGCCCAGATCCAAGATGAAGCGCGCTGAGTTCGTCCGCTGGAGCGCGGGGCTGGCGTTGGCCCTGGGGGCGGGCGCGGCGTGCGCGCAGAGCGGCGCGGCGGGCTCGCTGCCGCTGCTGGTCGGCACGGGCAGCGGCGGCACGAGCTATTCGGTGCCCATCCAGACGCTGCTGTTCTTCACCGCGCTGTCGTTCCTGCCCGCGGTGCTGCTGATGATGACGGGCTTCACGCGCATCGTGATCGTGCTGTCGCTGCTGCGCCAGGCCATCGGCACGCAGCAGGCGCCGCCCAACCAGGTCATCATCGGGCTGTCGCTGTTCCTCACCCTGTTCGTGATGGGGCCCACGCTGGACCGTGTGTACCAGGAGGCCTACGTGCCCTACAGCACGAACGCCATTTCCTTCGAGCAGGCGCTGGACAAGGCCGAGGTGCCCATGCGCGCGTTCATGCTCAAGCAGACGCGGCAGTCCGACTTCGCGCTGTTCGCGCGCCTGGCCAAGCTGGAGCCCGGCGTCACGGCCGAGAAGGCGCCGTTCCGCGTCATCGTGCCGTCGTTCGTCACCAGCGAATTGAAGACCGCGTTCCAGATCGCCTTCATGATCTTCATCCCGTTCCTGGTCATCGACATGGTGGTGTCGAGCGTCCTCATGTCGCTGGGCATGATGATGCTCTCGCCCGTGCTCGTGGCGCTGCCGTTCAAGCTCATGCTGTTCGTGCTGGCCGATGGCTGGAACCTGCTCATCGGCTCGCTGGCCGCGAGCTTCGCCACATGAAGGAGCCCGCATGAACGCCCAGATGGTGCTCACGATCGGCCGCGACGCGCTCACCCTGCTGCTCATGGTGGCCATGCCCGTGCTGGGCGTGGTCATGGCCGTGGGCCTGCTGGTGAGCATCTTCCAGGCCGTCACGCAGATCCACGAGGCCACGCTGGCCTTCGTGCCCAAGCTCGTCGCGGCCGTGGTGGTGTTCGCCGTGGCGGGGCCGTGGATGCTGACCACGCTGGTGGACTACCTGCGGCGCATGATCGAGTCCATTCCCACTGCCCTTGGGTGAGCCCGAGGTGTGATCACCTTCTCCGAAGCCCAGATCATGGCCTGGCTCTCGCCGGTGCTGTGGCCGTTCTTGCGCGTGCTGGCGCTGTTCTCGGTGGCGCCGGTGTTCTCCATGCGCGCCATTCCGCTGCGCGTGAAGATCGGGCTGTCGCTGCTCGTGGCCGTGTGCGCCCAGGCCGTGCTTGCGGACCAGCCCGTCATCAGCGTCAACGGCCGCGAGGCGCTGGGCGCGGTGGCGCAGCAGGTGGCCGTGGGCATGGCCATCGGCTTCGCGGTGCGGGTGGTGTTCGCGGCGGTGGAGCTGGGCGGCGAGATCGTCGGGCTGCAGATGGGGCTGAACTTCGCCTCGTTTTTCGACCCGGCCAGCGGCGGGCAGATCAGCGCCGTGGGGCGCTTCTTCAGCAACATGGCCATGCTGCTGTTCGTGGTGATCAACGGCCACCTCGTGGTGCTGATGGCGGTGGTCAAGAGCTTTGAGCGCTTCCCGGCCGACGGCAACTTCCTGCAGGCGCTGGCGCAGATGCGGCTGTACGAGCTGGGTGCCTCGCTGTTCGCGAGCGCGTTCTGGATCGCGCTGCCCATGGTGGCGCTGCTGATGTTCGTGAACCTCACGCTGGGCATCATCTCGCGCGTGGCGCCGCAGATGAACATCTACGCCGTGGGCTTTCCGGTCACCCTCACCGTGGGGCTGGCGGGCATCGCGGCCACGCTGCCCATGCTGGAGCAGCCCATGCTGGCGCTGCTGCAGCAGGCGATCGACCTGTTTCAAAAATAGGAGCTGCTGGTGCGCTCTGTGTAATGGTTTCAGATGGTTTTCATATGGAAAACAAGTGCTGGAGCGCGCAAGCAGCTATGCTTTTTAAACCAGCTGGTTGCGGATGGCGTACACCGTCAGTTCCGCGTTGTTGGTGAGCTTGAGCTTGTCGAGCACGCGCGAGCGGTACACGCTCACGGTCTTGGGGCTGAGCATCAGCTCCTCCGCGATGTCCGACAGGCGCTTGCCCGAGGCGATCTTCACCAGGGTCTGTAGCTCGCGCTCGGACAGCGCCTCGTGCGGCAGCTCGGGCGTAGGCTCGGCCAGGCTGTCGGCCAGCATTTGCGCCACCTCGGGCGTGACGTACTTGCGGCCCTGCATGAGGGTGCGCACCGCGCCGATTAGCGCCACCGGGTCGCCCGCCTTGTTGGCGTAGCCGTGGGCGCCGGCCTTGAGGCAGCGCAGCGCGTACTGGTCCTCGGGGTACATCGAGACGATCAGCACGCGGATGGCGGGGTGGGTCTCGCGCAGGCTCGCGAGCACCTCCAGGCCGCCGCGCCCGGGCATGTTCAGGTCGAGCAGCAGCACGTCGCACGCGGCGTGGCGCAGCGCGTCGCGCAGCTCGGGGTAGCCGCCCGCCTCGGCGGTCACCGTGATGTCGTCCGCATCGGCCAGCGTGTCGCGGATGCCGCGCCGCAGCACGGCATGGTCATCGCACAGAACGACATGGATCACGGGGCGGGCTCCTTCTCGGTGGTATCCGGCGATGGTAGCGGGATGGAGACGATGATGGACGTGCCCCGGCCCGGGCGGCTGCTCACGTCCAGCCAGCCGCCCACGGTGCGCGCGCGCTCCTGCAGGCCCTTGAGGCCGAAGGCCTTGGGCTTGGCGCGGGCCTCGGCGGCCAGGCCCACGCCGTCGTCGGCCACTTCCACGGTGAGCACGCCCTCGTGGTCCGACAGCTCGATGCGCACCTGCCGCGCCTGCGCGTACTTGGCGGCGTTGGTCAGCGCCTCCTGCGCCGTGCGGTAGGCCACGAGCTGGACGTCGTCCGGCGTGGCGATCGCGGGGGCGCTGCTGTGCACCTGCACGGGCACGCCCGTGCGGCGCTCGAAGCCCTCGGCCAGCCACCGCACGGCGGCCACCAGGCCCTGGTCCAGCACGGGCGGGCGCAGGTTCATCATGATGCGCTGGCTCGCGCCGATGGCGTGCTGCAGCATCTCCACGGCGGCGGCGGCGTGTTCGCGGATGCCGTCTCCCGCGCCCTGCGGCGCGTGGCGGCCGATCCAGGCCAGGTCGAACTTCACGGCGGTGAGTGCGCCGCCGATGTCGTCGTGGATCTCGCGCGCGATGGCGGCGCGCTCGGCCTCGATGGAGCGCTGCAGGTGCTCGGTGAGGTCGGCCAGGCGGCGCTCGGAGGCGGCCAGCTCGGCCACGGCGGCCTCGCGCGCGCGGCGCGCCTCGTGCACCTCGATGGCGCGCGCCACCACGTGGGGCAGGCGGGCGATGTCGTCCTTGAGCAGGTAGTCCGCGATCCCGAGGCGCATCGCATCCACCGCCGCAGCCTCGCCGATGGCGCCCGACAGCAGCACGAAGGGCGGGTGCCGAGGCTGGCGCGCAACATGTGCCCAGGCATCGAGCGCCGTGAACCCGGGCAGGCGGTAATCGGCCAGGACCAGATCGAACTGCGCCGCATCCAATGGTTGCAGGGCTTCGAGGGTGTCTATATGCTCGATTGCGCAGTCCAGGCCGCCGCGCTGCAGCGCGATGCGGGCCAGTTGGTGATCCGCCAGGGAATCTTCAATATGGAGGATCCGTAAGGGTCGATCCGATGGTTCAGAGCCCATAGGGCGCTATCATAGGATACATCTTGGAACATGCCTGGAATGCACGGCTTCGGGATATGGTCTGATCGCCTGCAGCGATGGAGGAACGATGCAATCTACGCTAACGACAACCACGGGGCCTGGCGTCCAGGTGCCCGTCATGGTGGCGGCGGAACTGCAGGATTCCTTGCTGGTGGTGATGCACGATCTGCACCGGCTCGAAGGCCTGCTGAACCATGCGACGGACAACCTGCTCGAGCGCTTCGGCGAGGCCAACGGCCTGCTGACCGATGGCGTGGTGGGCGGCTCGTCCGAGTTGGAGGCCGTGCGCAACGCGTTGCGCAACGCGGTGACCGAGCTGCAGTTCCAGGACATGGCGTCCCAGCTCATCTGGCACACCACCAAGGTCCTGCAGGGCTGCGCGTTCCGCTTGGCGTCCGAGGCCATGGGCCAGGAAGAGGGCGAGGAAGCCGCGCCCTTTGCCGAAATGGCGCCCGATCGCCCGAACCCGGTCACGCAAAGCGAGATGGATGCCGGGTCCATCGACTTGTTTTGAGCGTACCCTGCCGTTCCCTACCACCCCACTCAAGCCCCGTTGGAGCCCTACATGCAATCGATCCTCGCCGTTGATGACTCGCCGTCCATGCGCAAGATGGTGAACTTCACCCTCACGGGGGCCGGCTACAAGGTGGTGGAGGCGGTGGACGGCCAGGACGCGCTGGAAAAGGCCGAGGCCCACCACGACATCGCCCTCGTGCTCGCGGACCAGAACATGCCCCGGCTCGACGGCATCGGCCTCACGCGCAAGCTGCGCGAACACCCGCGCTACAAGACCATGCCCATCCTCATCCTCACCACCGAGTCGAGCGACCAGATGAAGCAGGCGGGCCGCGCGGCGGGCGCCACGGGGTGGCTGGTCAAACCCTTCGATCCGAACCGGCTGATCGAAGTCATCCAAAAAGTGATCCGCTGAAACCAGGGAAGAGAACGATGGACACCTACCAAGAAGGCGCGGGCTCGGGCGCGGACTTCGACCTGACCCAGTTCTACCAAATCTTCTTCGAAGAGGCGGGTGAGAACCTCGACCAGATGGAGCAGATCCTGCTCGACCTGGACCTCACCAGCGCCAACGACGAAGAGCTCAACGGCATCTTCCGCTGCGCGCACTCCATCAAGGGCGGCGCGGCCACGTTCGGCTTCTCCGACGTGGCCGAGCTCACGCACCACATGGAATCGCTGCTCGACCGCCTGCGCCGCCACGAGATCCAGCCCATCCCCGCGATGGTGGACGTGCTGCTCGAATCCGCCGACGCCTCGCGCAGCCTGCTCGCCCGCCACCAGGCCGGCGGCCAGGGCGAGGCCCTGCCCACCACCGACCTGGTGCAGCGCATCGCCGCGCTGGCGGCCGGCGGCGCCGCGCCGGCTCCCGTGGTGCCTGCACCAGCGCCCGCACCTGCACCTGCACCGGCCCCGGTGGCAGCCCCCGCTCCCGCCCCTGCGCCCGTGGCGGCGCCAGCGGCGGGCGGCGCGCGCGCGCTGCACATCAGCATCGGCCCGCTGGAGCATGTGGAGCAGGCGGGCGCCATCAAGGACCTGTTCCGCGACATCCCCGGCCTGGGCACCATCCAAGACCTGCCCGACCCCGCGCCGGGCACCCGCCTCTTCGCGGTGCAAACCACCTCGACCGACGACGACCTGCTCGACCTGTTCGCGTTCCACGTCGCCAAGGAGCAGGTCGCCATCCGCCCAGCGGGCGGCGCTCCCGCCGCCTCGCCCGAGCCATCGGCCGAGGAGACCGTGGCGCTCGCGCCCGGCGCGGAGGCCGAGGTGCCCTACGGCTTCTTCAACGGCGCCCCGGGCGCGCCCGGCACGCAGGCCGCCGATGCGTCCGCCGCCCCGGGCGGCGCGGCACGCCCCGCCGCGGCGCGCCAGGGCGATGCCAAGGGCGGCGGCGCCCAGGCCGCGCAGATGGAGTCCACCACCATCCGCGTGGCGGTGAACAAGGTCGATCAGCTCATCAACCTCGTGGGCGAGCTGGTCATCAACCAGGCCATGCTCGCGCAGAACAGCCGCGGGCTGGACCCGGCCGTCCACCAGCAGTTGCTGGCCGGGCTGGCGGACCTGGACCGCAACACGCGCGACCTGCAAGAGTCGGTCATGTCCATCCGCATGATCCCGATGTCCATGGTGTTCAGCCGCTTCCCGCGCATGCTGCGCGACCTGGCGAACAAGCTGGGCAAGAAGGTCGATCTGGTCACGCTGGGCGAGGCCACCGAGCTCGACAAAGGCCTGGTCGAGAAGATCACCGACCCGCTGACGCACCTGGTGCGCAACAGCCTGGACCACGGCATCGAAACCCCCGATGGCCGGCTGGCCGCGGGCAAGCCCGAGCACGGCACCATCACGCTGTCCGCGGCGCACCAGGGCGGCTCCATCGTCATCGAGGTGCGCGATGATGGCCGGGGCCTGTCGCGCGACAAGATCCTGGCCAAGGCGCGCGAGCGCGGGCTCGACGTGTCCGACGGCATGAGCGACGGCGAGGTCTGGCAGCTCATCTTCGCGCCGGGCTTCTCCACCGCCGAGGTGGTGACCGACCTGTCCGGCCGCGGCGTGGGCATGGATGTGGTCAAGCGCAACATCGCCGCGCTGGGCGGCTCGGTCGAGATCGACTCGGCCGAAGGCTACGGCATGCGCGTTTCGGTGCGCCTGCCGCTCACGCTGGCCATCATGGACGGCATGTCGGTCGGCGTGGGCGACGAGGTCTACATCCTGCCGCTGTCCTCGGTGGTCGAATCGTTCCAGGTCAACACCGAGGACGTGAGTACCGTGGCCCATGGTTCGCAGCTCGTGAAGGTGCGCGACGAGTACATGCCCGTGATCGCGCTGGAGCGCGTGTTCCAGGTGCCGCGCCAGGGGCAGGACAAGCCCAACGAAATCATGGTCGTGGTCGAGTCCGACGGCAGCCGCGTGGCGCTGCTGGTGGACGAACTGCTCGGCCAGCAGCAGGTGGTCGTGAAGAACCTCGAATCCAACTACCGCAAGGTGTCCAACGTGTCGGGCGCGACCATCCTGGGCGATGGCTCCGTGGCGCTGATCCTGGACACGGGCAGCCTGGTGCGCCGGGCCCGCCATTGAGGCAACGAACAAGGAGAACCCCATGAGTGTGGTCGGAAAACCCGCTGAAGCCGCCGTCTCCTCCGGCGCACGCGAATACCTGACGTTCCGCCTGGACCAGGAGGAGTACGGCATCGACATCCTCAAGGTGCAGGAAATCCGCGGCTATGAGCCGCCCACGCGCATCGCCAACGCGCCAGCGTTCATCAAGGGCGTGGTCAACCTGCGCGGCACCATCGTGCCCATCGTGGACATGCGCCTCAAGTTCAACTGCGCGCAGGCCGAGTACAACAGCTTCACGGTGGTCATCATCCTGAACCTGCGCAACCGCGTGGTCGGCATCGTGGTCGATTCGGTCAGCGACGTGATGGAGCTCTCGCCCGACAACGTGCGCAGCGCGCCCGACATCGAAAGCGCCATCGACAACGGCTGCATCGTGGGCCTGGGCTCGGTGGGCGAGCGCATGCTGATCCTGCTGGACATCGAGAAGCTCATGTCCAGCGTGGACATGGGGCTGGTCACGGCGGAGTAACCCGGCGCGGCACGCGCCGCCCTGACTGACCCATGGAGCGGACAGGACTACTTGCAGGATCACCCACTATGCGCCAGACCGTCAGTTCTCCTCCCGCCGCCCGCGCCACGGGCCGCGAGGACCTGGCCGCCGCCGCCGCGGCCGCCGGTTCGGGCCCCCTGGCCCAGGGGCGCGAGTTCGTCTGGACCAACGCCGACTTCGCGCGGGTCCAGTCGCTCATCTACCAGCGCGCCGGCATCAGCCTGCACGACGGCAAGCACGCCATGGTCTACAGCCGGCTCTCGCGGCGCCTGCGCGATACGGGCCACACGAGCTTTCACGACTACCTGGGCTGGCTCGAAAACCACGACGGCCCCGAGTGGCAGGAATTCGTGAACGCGCTCACGACCAACCTCACGGCCTTTTTCCGCGAGCAGCACCACTTCGAGATCTTCGCGCAGACCTTGCGCAGCAAGCCCTCGGGCACGCCGTGGCACGTCTGGTGCAACGCCGCCTCGACGGGCGAGGAGCCGTACTCCATCGTCATCACCGCGCTCGAAACCCTGGGCACCAATGCGCCGTTCAAGCTCACGGCCAGCGATATCGACTCGCGCGTGCTCGCCACGGCGGCCGAAGGCGTCTACCGGCTCGACAGCGTCAAGGGGCTGAGCCAGGAGCGGCTGCAGCGCTTCTTCCTGCGCGGCAAGGCCTCGAACGCGGGCCTGGTGCGTGCCAAGCCCGAGCTGCGCCGGGCCATCGAGTTCCTGAGCGTGAACCTGATCCGCGACGACTGGCCGTTCCGCGAACCTTTCGACGTGGTGTTCTGCCGCAACGTGATGATCTACTTCGATGCGCCCACGCAGCGCCGCGTGCTCGAACGCATCCACCGGGTGCTCAAGCCCGGCGGCATGCTGTTCGTGGGCCACGCCGAGAATTTCAGCGAATCGCGCGATCTGTTCACCCTGCGCGGGAAGACGGTCTATGAACGCCGTTGATCCAGGACACCCTACCCGATACGCCAGAAGGCTCCCATGACCAACATCCGCCCCGGCCCGATGCCTTCGACACAGCCTTCCGTGGACCCTGCCGTTCTGGCCGGCGGGGGCGAGCGGCGGCGCGCGCCCCGCATCGCGCCCCTGAGCGCCGACGTCTATGCCCACGGCGTGGCCGCCGTGCCCGAAGTGTCGCTGCAGGAACTCAAGGCCCGACCGCGCAAGCCCGGCGAGGCTTCGTTCTTCTACTTCGACCATCACTTTCAGTTCAATGCCGTGAAGGTGCTGCCGGGCGAGTATTTCGTGGCGAACGAGAACCTCGTCGTCATGACGGTGCTGGGCTCGTGCATCGCGGCCTGCCTGTGGGACAGCCGCACGCGCGTGGGCGGAATGAACCACTTCATGCTGCCCGACGGCGACTCGGCCGACGTTTCGGGGCGCTACGGCTCCTACGCGATGGAACTGCTCATCAACGAGATGCTCAAGCTCGGCGCGCGGCGCGAGACGCTGCAGGCCAAGGTGTTCGGCGGCGGCCAGGTCATGCACAACTTCACAACCATGAACGTGGGCGAGCGCAACACGGCATTCGTCACCAACTACCTGCAGACCGAGCGCATTCCCATCGTTTCGGAGGACGTGCTGGACATCTATCCGCGCAAGGTGGTGTTCTTCCCCGCCACGGGCAAGGCCATGGTCAAGCGCCTGGCCCACACCCACCCCGAATCGCTGGTGGGCGAGGCACGCGGCAATGCGGCCACCGTGGCCAAGACCACGGCCGGCGGCTCGGTGGATCTGTTTTGAGGCAGGCGAAGAAAGGAAAGAGCAGGGAATGAGCAAGAAGATCCGGGTGATTGTGGTGGACGACTCCGCGCTGGTGCGCAGCCTGCTGTCCGAGATCATCAACCGCCAGCACGACATGGAGTGCATAGGCACCGCCAACGACCCCCTGGTCGCGCGCGAGATGATCCGCGAGATGAACCCCGACGTCATCACGCTCGACGTGGAAATGCCGCGCATGGACGGCATCGACTTCCTGGGCCGCATCATGCGCCTGCGTCCCATGCCGGTGCTGATGATCTCCACGCTGACCGAGCGCGGCGCCGAGGTCACCATGAAGGCGCTGGAACTGGGCGCGGTCGATTTCGTCGCCAAGCCGCGCGTGGGGCTGGCCAGCGGCCTGAACGAACTGGCCGTGCAGATCGTGGACAAGATCCGCGTGGCCGCCGTGGCCCGCGTGCACCGGGTGACCGCGCCGCCACCGCCTGCCGCGGGGGCGGGCGGCGGCCACGCGCCCGCCACGCCCTCGGCGGGCCTGATCGGGCGCGTATCCACCGAGAAGATCATCGCCATCGGCGCCTCCACGGGCGGCACGGAAGCCATCCGCGAAGTGCTCACGCCCATGCCGCCCGATTCGCCCGCCATCGTCATCACGCAGCACATGCCGCCAGGCTTCACGACCAGCTTTGCCGCGCGCCTCAACGGCCTGTGCCAGATCACGGTGAAGGAGGCCGTCAACGGCGAACGCATCCTCCCCGGCCACGCCTACATCGCGCCGGGCGGCAAGCAATTCCACATCAGCCGCAGCGGCGCCAACTACGTGGCCGTGGTCGATGACGGCCCGCCCGTGAACCGCCACAAGCCTTCGGTGGAGGTGCTGTTCAAGTCCGTCGCCGCCGTGGTGGGCCGCAACGCCACCGGCGTCATGCTCACCGGCATGGGCAATGACGGCGCCGCCGCCATGCGCGAGATGCGCGACGCGGGCAGCTACAACTACGTGCAGGACGAGGCGAGCTGCATCGTCTTCGGCATGCCGCGCGAGGCCATCGCCCACGGCGCGGCGGACGAGGTGCTGCCGCTGAACCAGATCGCGGGCGCGCTGGTCGCGCGGCTGCGCAGCGCCACGGACCGGCTGCACCACCGCATCTGATTCATTCCGAGAGCGCTGTCCAGCGCTCCAGCGCAGCCATCAGCAGTTCCTCGATCTCCGCCTCGCGCGCGTGCAGCGCGGCGGCGCGCTGGCCGTCCTTGGCATACAGCGTGCCGTCGGCCAGCGCGTCCTGCAGGGTCTTCTGTTCCGCTTCCAGCGCAGCGATCTGGCCGGGCAACTGCTCCAGTTCACGCTGCTCCTTGTAGCTTAGCTTCTTTTTTGATAGCTGCTCGCGCTTTTCCTGCAAGGGCTGGGGGGCAATTTTGCTCGTATTTTCCGCTTTGGCGGGCGCAGGGGCCGCCAATGCGCGGCTGCGGCGCGACTGCGTGAGCCAGTCCTGCACGCCGCCCTCGTACTCGCGCCACAAGCCTTCGCCTTCGCTCGCGATCGTGCTGGTCACCACGTTGTCGAGAAAGGTGCGGTCATGGCTCACCAGGAACACCGTGCCGTCGTAGCCTTGCAGCAGCTCTTCGAGCAAGTCGAGCGTGTCGATATCCAGGTCATTCGTCGGCTCGTCCAGCACCAGCACGTTCGCGGGCCGCGCGAACAGCCGTGCCAGCAGCAGCCGGTTGCGCTCCCCGCCCGAGAGCGAGCGCACCGGAGAGTGCGCGCGTGCGGGCGAGAACAGGAAGTCACCCAGGTAGCTCTTCACATGCTTGCGCTGGCTGCCGATCTCGATCCACTCGCTGCCGGGGCTGATGAAGTCTTCCAGCGTCGCGTCCAGGTCGATGGCCTGGCGCATTTGGTCGAAATAGGCCACCTGCAGGTTCGCGCCCCGGCGAATTTGCCCGCTGTCGGGCGCGAGCTCGCCCAGGATCATCTTGAGCAGCGTGGTCTTGCCCGCGCCGTTCGGGCCGATCAGCCCCACCTTGTCGCCGCGTAAGACCGTGCCCGAGAAGTTGCGCACGATGGTCTTGTCGCCAAACGCCTTGCCCACGCCTGTCAGCTCGGCCACCAGCTTGCCTTGGTAGCCTGCGCCCGCGCCGGATGCAATGTCCATCTTCACGCTGCCCAGCGCCTCGCGCCGTGCCGCGCGGTTGAGGCGCAACTGCTCCAGCCGACCGATGCGGCTCTGGCTGCGCGTGCGGCGGGCTTCCACGCCTTTGCGAACCCACACTTCCTCCTGCGCCAGCAGCTTGTCGGCGCGTGCGTTGATCACGGCCTCCTGCGCCAGTTGCTCTTCCTTTTGTAGCAGGTACTGCGCGAAGTTGCCGGGGTAGGAGCGCAACTGTCCCCGGTCGAGCTCGACGATGCGTGTGGCGATCCGGTCCAGGAAGGCCCGGTCGTGGGTGATGGTCACCACGCTGCCCTTGAAATCGAGCAGCAAGTCCTCCAGCCACTCGATGGAATCCAGGTCCAGGTGGTTGGTCGGCTCGTCCAGCAGCAGCACATCGGGCCGTGCTACTAGCGCCTGGGCCAATGCCACGCGCTTCTTTGTGCCGCCAGAGAGCGCGCCCACCAGGGCTTGCGGTTCCAGATGCAGGCGCTGCAGCGTTTCTTCCACGCGCTGCTCCCAGTTCCAGGCATCGTAGGCCTCGATCTGTGACTGGAGCGCATCCAGATCGAGCCCTTCGGCCCCTGACAAATAGCGCTCGCGCAGCGCAATCACTTCCGCCAGTCCCGCCGAGGCGGCCTGGAAGATCGTGTCCGAAGGCGCCAGAGCCGGTTCCTGCGCCACATAGGCGATGCGCAGCCCTTGCTGCACCTGCAGCGCGCCATCGTCGGGCTTGGCCAGTCCGCCCAGGATCTTGAGCAGTGACGACTTGCCCGCGCCATTGCGTCCAATGAGCCCGACGCGCTCGGCGCCTTCTAGCGAGAAGCCGGCGTGATCCAGCAGCGCCACATGCCCAAAGGCCAACTGGGCGTCCAAGAGAGTGATGAGTGCCATGGACGAATTATCAGGGGGACTAGGGAGAAACCCGTGAAAGCTGTGCTATAGTCTCATCTCTTCGCTGTTCGTAGCTGCTTCGGCAGCCCGGGCGGCGAAGCAAAGAAGGGGTTTGAAAGAATTTCTTCTGTGACTTGCAGGTAGTTGGAAATCCGATGTACAATGCAAGGCTTCGCTGATGGCTGGGTTTTGTTTGGTTGTTGAGCGGGGTGCGGGCTAAGGTCTGCGGATTCCGAGAGATTGGAATCGAAAGAAAGTTT
>Ga0206116_1000426_pt1 | contig 45822 bp, 40 predicted proteins | sample 3A1Ametagenome_FD_178000 | JGI IMG/M metagenome (GOLD analysis project Ga0206116, IMG submission 178000) | Enriched microbial communities from leaf-cutter ant dump, University of Wisconsin, Madison, United States - 3A1A | ecosystem: Environmental > Terrestrial > Nest > Insects nest > Nest dump...
AGGCGGGTGCTGATAACGGCACAGCGGTTTTCATGGCTGGTGCGGCTGAGCAGGTTGGTCAGGGCCATGGCATCGCGGCCGAGGGCACTGATAACGAGGAATTGTTCGCGAACGGGGGGGGTGGACATGCAGCCTTCCTAAAGCGATGAACGGTCTGCGCACTGGCAGCCACAGACCAAAGACAGCAGGTTAGCGAAAAGCACCGCTCAGGGGAATGGCGGCACCGTGTGCCGAGGGCGACGATGAGTGCCGACAAGCCCTTGTCCGTTGCTTGTGCCGGACTGGTGGCACCAGTACCATTACGGCTCAATTTTTCCGGCAGGAGCGGTTGCATGATTGCGGGCAGTATGGTGGCACTGGTCACGCCCATGGATGCGCAGGGTGGTCTGGATTGGGAGGCCCTGAGCAAATTGGTGGATTTCCACCTGCAAGAGGGCACCAATGCCATCGTCGCGGTCGGCACCACGGGTGAGTCCGCCACGCTGGATGTGGGCGAGCACATCGAAGTGATCAAGCGCGTGGTCAAGCAGGTTGCTGGCCGCATCCCAGTGATCGCTGGCACCGGTGGCAACTCCACCCGTGAATCGGTCGAGTTGACCCGTGCCGCTCAGGAAGTCGGTGCCGACGCAGCGCTTCTGGTCACCCCTTACTACAACAAGCCGACTCAGGAAGGCCTGTACCTGCACTTCCGCCACATCGCCGAAGCCGTGGCCATCCCGCAGATTCTCTACAACGTACCGGGCCGCACCGTGTGCGACATGCTGCCGGAGACCGTCGAGCGTCTGTCGAAGATCGACAACATCATCGGTATCAAGGAAGCCACCGGCGACCTGCAGCGCGCCCAGGAAGTGCTGGATCGTGTCAGCAAGGACTTCCTCGTCTACTCCGGTGACGATGCCACTGCCGTGGAACTGATGCTGCTTGGTGGCAAAGGCAACATCTCCGTTACCGCCAACGTCGCGCCGCGTGCGATGAGCGACCTGTGCGCCGCCGCCATGCGTGGCGAGGCGGCCATCGCCCGCGCCATCAACGACCGCCTGATGCCACTGCACAAGGCGCTGTTCCTGGAATCCAACCCGATTCCGGTGAAATGGGCACTGCACGAAATGGGCTTGATGGGCGACGGTATTCGCCTGCCGCTGACCTGGCTCAGCCCGCGTTGTCACGAACCGCTGCGCCAGGCCATGCGCCAGTGCGGTGTATTGGCTTAATCTCAAGGATTCTACGCATGAAGCGACTGGCCGGATTTTCCGCCCTTGCTCTGATCGTCTCCAGCACCAGCGGTTGTGGTTGGCTCTGGGGTGAAAATGGCTATTTCCGTGATCGTGGCAGCGACTACCTCGAGGCGCGTCAAACTGCGCCGATGCAACTGCCGGCTGACGTCCAGGCCAAGCGTCTCGACCCGCTGCTGCCGGTACCGGCGCAGATCGCCAACAGCACCGAAACCCGTGGCGAATTCGAAGTGCCGCGCCCGCTGAGCCTGCAAGTGCGCGCCGACGAGCGCGAGTTCAGCCTGCAGCGCAGCGGCGACTCGCGTTGGGTCGTGGCCCAGCGCGTGCCGGCCGAAGTCTGGCCGCTGGCTCGCCAGTTCTTCGAGGACAACGGCTTCCGTATCGCCGAAGAGCGTCCGCAGACCGGTGAATTCACTACCTCCTGGCAGCGTTTCGACGAACTTTCCGCTGGCATGGCGCGTCGCCTGAGCAGCCGTGTTTCCGGCGTTGCACCGGATGCCGAGACCCGCGTGCGCGTGCGCATCGAGCCGGGCGTACAGCGCAATACCAGTGAAGTCTTCGTGACCAGCGCCGAGCGTCCGGCCGGCAGCACGGCCGATGTCGGCTTCGCCGCCCGCAGTGGTAACGCCAGCCTGGAAGCCGCACTGCTCGACGAAATGCTGGTAAGCATGGCGCGCGGTGTGGAGCAGGGCGGTTCGGTTTCCCTGCTCGCTGCTCGCGACTTCGATGCGCCCAGCCGCGTCAGCCTGAGCGAAGACGGCAACGGCAACCCGGTACTCAACCTTGGCGCCGATTTCGACCGCGCCTGGTCTGGCGTCGCCCGCTCGTTGGAGCTTGCCGACGTACGTGTCGACGACCTCAACCGCAGCCTTGGCCTGTACTACATCAACCTGGCCGAAGGTGCTCAGGTCAATGAAGAGAAGCCAGGCTTCTTCGGTCGCATGTTCGGCAGCGCGCCGAGCAAGGAAGAGATCGAAGCCCGCGCCGAGCGCTATCAGGTTCGCCTGACTCCGGTTGCCGATGGCGTGCAGGTCACCGTGGAAAAAGACCTCAACACCGTTGCCCCGGCCGATGTATCGCGCCGCGTGCTGAGCCTGATCCAGGACAACCTCGGCTGATCGCATCGCGAATCAGCTATTGATCGATGGGCGAAACCCTCCAGGGTTTCGCCTGTTTTGTTTGCCAGAAACGGAAATGCCGACATGAGCACACCCACCACCCTGAGCCTCAAAAAGATCTACTCGGGCAAGGTTCGCGACCTCTACGAAATCGACGACAAGCGCATGCTGATGGTGGCCACCGATCGTCTGTCGGCATTCGACGTGATCCTCGAGCAGCCGATTCCGGAGAAGGGCAAGATCCTCACCGCCATCTCCAACTTCTGGTTCGACAAACTGGCTGACGTGGTGCCCAACCACTTCACCGGCGACACGATCGAGGACGTCGTGCCGGCTGCCGAACTGCCGCTGGTCGAAGGCCGCGCCGTGGTCGCCAAGCGCCTCAAGCCGGTTGCCGTGGAGGCCATCGTGCGTGGTTATATCGCCGGCTCCGGCTGGAAGGAATACCAGAAAAGCGGCACCGTCTGCGGCATTGCCCTGCCGGCAGGCCTGAAGGAAGCGGCCAAGCTGCCGCAGCCGATCTTCACCCCCTCGACCAAGGCCGCCGTGGGCGACCATGACGAGAACATCAGCTTCGAGCAGTGCGAAGCCATCATCGGCGCCGAACTGGCCGCCAAGGTGCGTGACACCGCCATCGCGCTGTACACCGCTGCCGTCGAGTACGCCGCCACTCGCGGCATCATCATTGCCGACACCAAGTTCGAATTCGGCCTGGACGAAGACGGCACCCTGACCCTGATGGACGAAGTGCTGACTCCGGACTCCAGCCGCTTCTGGCCAGCCGACAGCTACGTCGAAGGGCAGAACCCACCGAGCTTCGACAAGCAATTCGTGCGTGACTGGCTGGAGTCCACCGGCTGGAACAAACAGCCCCCGGCCCCGGCCGTACCGGCAGACGTTGCGCAGAAGACTGCTGACAAATACCGCGAAGCGCTGACTCGCCTGACGGTGTAAGCCTTAGCGTCAGTCTGGCCTGGGCTCAATGAAAACGCCGCGCTCCGTGAAGGAGGGCGGCGTTTTTGTATCTGTAGCCTGCAGGACAGGGCTGGCTGAGCCCGTAAGGCAAAAGCCCCGAATCGCAGTGCGATTCGGGGCTTTTTCGTATGGCGGGAAGATAGGGATTTGAACCCTAGGTGCCATTGCTGACACAACGGATTTCGAATCCGTCCCGTTCGACCACTCCGGCATCTTCCCAGGCGGCGCGAATCATAACAGCTCAATCGGTTTTGGCGAAGCTTATTTTGAAAAAAATTCTTGTGCTATCAGGTGGTTGTGTAAGTTCGCCCTAGGGTAGGTAGTCTTCCTATTCGCTAGCATCGCGGGATCAGCCGAAACCTGAGGGGATACTACTCAGGGAGATAGGTGGGCTTCGGGATACCTGTCAGGTGGGGAGGTTCAAGAGTGGAGGCGTACAAAAGAGCCCCTAGCTGGCCGCGCAAAAAGTACCTGCATGGGGCAATGTTGCTAGGGGGGATCGGCGTTCTTACCCTTACACGTTCACTGCGGCTGGCCAGGCCTTCACGTGTAAAGATATCTGGCAGAGAGCAGGCCACAACTGAAGTCAATAAAACTGTTACTGCAGAGATTACCCTAGCAAAGCCAGCATCCTTGAACGATTGGGACAAGATCGTAGGGGAGCAATCAAGGAGGGACGCAATGTTTCAGGAGCAATCCTCTGCTTCAAAAGAACTCGACAGTCAAACAGACCATGTTCAACGATCAGGGCACACGTCTAAGAGGGCGATAAGCCTGTGAGGCGACGCCTAACTATACGATCAAGCGCGAAAACGTCAGGAGGAACAGAGCCGATCGGAAGACTTGATCACATATCCTGGCGGTACTAATGAGGGTTTAACCTGGCGAATCTGTAAGCCCCGACATCAGTTAAATAGCAGAAGGGTGGTGTGTAATATTTTTCATGTATTCAAATTAGTCACATAGATATATATCTACACGCTCTTTACCTTTTCCTATGTTGGCGCGTTTTAGCCTGATGGGGCCAATTTCTCCAGTGCGGCGAACATGGGTTCCCCCACAGGGGACACGAGAGAAACCCTCGATTTCCCAGAAACGCCTTTCGTTTTTCTCGTCGTCAAAACCCGTCCGAATCTCCAAGTCGGAAGCAATGATTTTATTGGCCTCCTCGGTAAATTTTGGCAAAAGAGGCGATATGCTCTCAGGCCAGTAAAAGTCAATTCTGGCTTTTTCCTGAGTAATGTGGGCGCCAATTTTATTGATACCATCTAGCTCTTTGTAGAAAAGCTCCAATACAAGTTCTGCTGCAAAGTGCAAACGCATTAGTCTATAACGGCGAGTCCAATCAATTTGGATTTGAGCACTTTGTCCAAGAGCTAAGCCATGGTCAGTCGCGAGGGTATAAATAATCTCACGTCCTTCCTTCCTCGCAGAAAGAACTTCAACTCCACCAATGGTTCCCTGGTCACTATCTTGACCGCCGGAGAAGGCAAAGAAGATTGTAGAGTCAAGCTTGATCTCAGCCCCCACAGCAGACGTGACGGTAGCTTCATGGCTTGTGCAGTAAGGGTCAACCCAAAAAAAATTCTGTGTCATGAGAAAAGCCTGGATGGTAGCGGCTAGTGGCCAGAACGCTATCCAGCGTTGACAAAGATGTCTAGTAGAGCGACGAAAACAACGGGCGATAGTAGGGTAGGCCCCAGTGGACAGTAGGTAGAGTTCGAAAATTCCGATATTCCTAACATCGGCCAGGATAGGTAGTAACGGCCACCAGCCAAAACGCGGTTACGGTTCCTATCCTCCCTCCATATACATGACCGTTTCGTGACCTGATCTGCGCACAAGCAACCCTCGATTCGCCCGCAGCTGGCGTCTTACGGGGCTTGCCTGATTTTGTGAGTGAATGTGTGTAATTGAGGCTTGGCACAGTGCCACTGGCTGGACTACTCTCCGGTCACCGGGCTAACGAAGTGTCCCAACAGGCAGGATGCCGACCCCATGCACTTCGTTAGCTCGGTTATCAGTTTCAGTCCGTTTGCCTTCAGGCGAGCGGAAACGACAAAGCCCTCTGATTGAGGGCTTTGTCGTTTTTGTACGGCGTGGTGTGGCCGCTGTTCGCTCGTATAAGAAGCGTCCCTGCCGTGCTTCCTTCCCCGCCCTTGATCTCACCTTTCGTTAAGCCTAGGCGATATCTGGCTTTTTGCTATTGCTCGTGGCTCAGCGCGCCACGCTGACGCCTTCGAGGCTGGCGAAGGAGGTGTCCTTGGCGGTGAGGAGGAAGTCGCGCATGAAGGGCGCATCGAGCATGTCGGTGCGGATCGCTGCATAAAGCGTGGCAAACAGGCCTTTCTCGCCCAGGCGCTTGGCGCGCACGTAGCCGCGCGAGCTGTATTCATGCAGTGCCCAGTTGGGCAGGCCACAGACGCCGCGGCCGCTGGCCACCAGTTGCATCATCATTACGGTCAGCTCCGAGGTGCGTACCTGGGCCGGTTCGATGTCGGCCGGTTCGAGGAAGCGGGTGAAGATATCCAGGCGGTCGCGTTCCACCGGGTAGGTGATCAGGGTTTCGCTTGCCAGATCCTGTGGTTGGATATGCGCCTTGGTCGCCAGGCGGTGCTGGTTGGCCACGGCGAGCATGGCTTCGTAGGTGAACAGCGGTACATAGGTGATGCCGCTCAGTTCCACCGGATCAGAGGTCACCACCAGGTCGAGATCGCCGCGAGCGAGTGCCGGCAGCGGAGCGAAGGAAAAACCCGAGGCCAGATCCAGTTCGACTTCCGGCCAGGCATCGCGGAACTGGTCGATGGTCGGCATCAGCCACTGGAAACAGCTGTGGCATTCGATGGCCATGTGCAGGCGGCCAGCAGTGCCGCCGGCCAGGCGTGCCAGATCGCGTTCGGCGCCACGCAGCAGGGGCAGGGCAGCGTCGGCCAGCTGCAACAGGCGCAGGCCCGCACTGGTGAAGCGCACAGGCTTGGTCTTGCGCACGAACAACTGCAGGCCCAGGCGTTCTTCCAATTCCTTGAACTGGTGCGACAGCGCCGATTGGGTCAGGTGCAGGCGCTCGGCGGCCTCCACCAGGCTGTCGGTTTCGCGCAGGGCGTGCAGGGTTTTCAGGTGGCGTAGCTCAAGCATGGCGGCTCTCGGCGAGGTTCATTCATCCAGCTCAATGGGTTGGATGAAAATGGTTCATGCAGATTACATGAGTAAATCTATAGATCAAGACGAAAATCTTGAGTTTGTCTCACTCACTGACCCTGCGGAGAATGGCGCCATCTCGATTCATTCTGGAGCGTTACGTCATGGCCTTGTCCCATTCCCTCGGTTTTCCCCGCATCGGTCGCGATCGCGAACTGAAAAAAGCCCTCGAAGCCCACTGGAAAGGTGAGCTGGACGAGGCCGGGCTGCGTGCGGTCGGCAAGCGCCTGCGTGCCGAGCACTGGCAATTGCAGAAGGAGGCCGGTATCGATCTGCTGCCTGCGGGCGACTTCGCCTGGTACGACCAAGTGCTGGGGCATTCCCTGGCTTTTGGTGTGATTCCCGAGCGCTTCCGTCCGGCGTCCGGCAAGCCGACACTGGACACGCTGTTCGCCATGGCGCGTGGCACTGTGGCGACGAACCACAGCCACAGCCACAGCTGCTGCGGCGGCGCTCATGCGCAAGAGATGACCAAGTGGTTCGATACCAACTACCACTACCTGGTGCCGGAGTTTTCCATCGATCAGCAGTTTGCCCTGAGCTGGGGGCAGTTGTTCGAGGAGGTCGACGAGGCCCATGCGCTGGGCCACAAGGTAAAGCCGGTGCTGATCGGCCCGCTGAGCTACCTGTGGCTGGGCAAGGCGAAGGGCAGTGAATTCGACAAGCTGGAGCTGCTCGAGCGCCTGCTGCCGGTGTATGGCGAGATCTTCCAGCGTCTGGCGGCGCAGGGGGTGGAGTGGGTGCAGATCGATGAGCCGATCCTGGTGCTGGATTTGCCGCAGGACTGGAAGAACGCCTTCGAGCGTGCCTACAACCTGATCCAGCGCGAACCGTGCAAGAAGTTGATCGCCACCTATTTCGGCGGCCTGGAAGACAACCTGGGTCTGGCCGCCAATCTGCCAGTCGATGGGCTGCATATCGATCTGGTGCGCGCGCCGGAGCAGTACCCGACCATTCTCGACCGTTTGCCTGCTTACAAGGTGCTGTCGCTGGGTGTGGTCAACGGCCGCAATGTCTGGCGCTGTGATCTGGACAAGGCACTCGACGTGTTGCGCCACGCCCACGAGCGTCTCGGTGAGAGGCTGTGGGTCGCGCCGTCCTGCTCGCTGCTGCACAGCCCGGTGGATCTGGCCCGTGAAGACAAGCTCGACGCTGAGCTGAAGAACTGGCTGGCCTTCGCCGTGCAGAAGTGCGAAGAGGTCGCCCTGCTGGGCCGAGCGTTGGAGGCACCGGAAGATGCCGAGGTTCAGGCTGGGCTGGTGCAGAGCCGTGCTGTGCAGGCGGAGCGTGCGGCTTCTTCGCGTATCCATAAGCCCGAGGTGCAGGCCCGCCTGGCAGCGATTCGTCCGCGTCATGCCCAGCGTCAGTCGCCGTTCGCCGAGCGCATCGAGCAGCAACGTGAGTGCCTGCAATTGCCACTGCTGCCGACCACCACCATCGGTTCGTTCCCGCAGACTTCGGCCATCCGTCTGGCGCGGCAGTCGTTCAAGCAGGGCAAGCTGAGTGCGGCCGAGTACACCGAGGCCATGTACAGCGAGATTCGCCACGCGGTTCAGGTGCAGGAGCGCCTGGGTTTGGACGTGCTGGTGCACGGCGAGGCCGAGCGTAACGACATGGTCGAGTACTTCGCCGAGCAGCTCGACGGCTATGCCTTCACCCGTTTTGGCTGGGTGCAGAGTTATGGTTCGCGCTGCGTCAAACCGGCGGTGATCGTCGGTGACCTGAGCCGCCCGCAGGCGATGACGGTGGAGTGGATCAAATACGCCCAGGGCCTGACCGACAAGGTGATGAAGGGCATGCTGACCGGCCCGGTGACCATGCTGATGTGGTCGTTCCCGCGCGAGGACGTCTCGCGTGAGGTGCAGGCGCGTCAGTTGGCTCTTGCCATTCGTGATGAGGTGGTGGATCTGGAGGCTGCTGGTATCAAGATCATCCAGATCGACGAAGCGGCATTCCGTGAGGGGTTGCCGCTGCGTCAGGCGGCCTGGCAGGGCTATCTGGATTGGGCGACCGAGGCATTTCGCCTGTGCGCGTCGGGTGTGCGTGACGAGACGCAGATCCATACCCATATGTGCTACAGCGAGTTCAATGACGTGATCGAGTCCATCGCGGCAATGGATGCCGACGTCATCACCATCGAAACCTCGCGTTCGGACATGGAGTTGCTGGAGGCCTTCGAGCGCTTCGCCTATCCCAACGAGATCGGCCCTGGCGTGTATGACATTCACTCGCCACGCGTGCCGGACAGCGCCGAGATGGCGGGCCTGCTGCGCAAGGCCGCGCGGCGAATCCCGCTCGAGCGCCTGTGGGTCAACCCGGACTGCGGCCTGAAGACCCGCGCCTGGCCGGAGACCGAAGCGGCGTTGGTGAACATGGTCGCGGCGGCCAGGCAGTTGCGCGTCGAGCTGGCCTGATTCTCCACTGTCGCGACGAAAGCCCCTCCCACGGTTCGCTGTGCGAGGGGCTTTCGTCGATCCGGGTATACCGCTCGTCCCCCTTCATCAAACTGTCACGCCTGTGTGGCAGCGCCATCGAGCGACTTTCATCAGACTCGCGCTTCAGTGGGGTTCTGCGTTTCTGGTGTTTTCCATGCGTGCATTCATTTTCTTCGCTGCATTGTTGTGCGGCTTGCCGTCCTTTGCGGCCAATCGTTGTGATCTGTCCGAGCCGACCCGCTATGCGGATGTCGGCGACGTGCGGCTGGCCTATCAGAGCGTTGGCAGTGAGCGCGATCCTGCGTTGCTGCTGATCATGGGGCTGGGCGGGCAATTGATTCACTGGCCCGACGAAGTGGTCGAGCGCCTGTGCCAGCAGGGCTTTCGCGTAGTGCGCTTCGATAACCGTGACGTTGGCCTGAGCAGCTGGAGAACACCTGCGCCAAGCATCAACCTGGCCTACGAGGTGGTGCGCTATCGGCTGGGGCTGTCACTGGGGGCGCCTTATCACTTGCGCGACATGGCCGCTGATGCGCTGGGGTTGATGGACAGCCTGGGCGTGGATGATTTTCATTTGCTGGGGGCAAGCATGGGCGGCATGATCGCCCAGCACCTGGCTGACCTGGCACCGCAGCGCGTGCGCAGCCTGACACTGGTGATGACCAGTTCCGGCGCGCAGGGCCTGCCGGCGCCCAGCGATGCGCTGGTAGCCCTGTTGGCTCGGCGAGAGGCGGGCAGTCGTGAGGCGGCTCTGCAGCAGCAGGCTGATCTGCTTGCGGCGTTGGGGAGTCCGTCGGTGCACGATGATCGCGCGTTGCTGCTGCATCAGGCCGAGGTGGCTTACGACCGTGCCTTCAATCCCGAAGGTGTACAGCGCCAGCTATTGGCGATTCTCGCCGAGTCGAGCCGGGTCGAGCTGCTCAATCGTCTGCAGGTACCGACGCTGGTGGTTCACGGCACTGCCGATCCGTTGTTGCCGGTGATGCATGGCGTGCATGTGGCTGCGCATATCAAGGGCGCTGAGCTCAAGTTGATTCCGGGGTTGGCTCATCGTTTTCAGGAGGCGTTCAAGGAACCATTGCTGGCTGCCGTGCTGCCGCATTTGGCAGCGCATCGGCAGGATCTGGGCCTGGCGCATCTTTGAGGGGAGGGGCAGTCACAGCTCCTGATTGTGCTTGATCGCCTCGCGACGTTGCAGTTGGTCGATATGCTCGCTGCTGTGGCGCAGCAACTTGTCGGCCATGACCATTCGCTCGATATAGCGCGCAATGTTCTGCTCGGCGTCATGCCGGGACAGATATGGCCCTTCCAGCGTGCCTTCGCGGGTGGCGAAGAAATACTGTCCATTGACGGCGCTCACGCGTGAACTGCGGTAGTGCGTCCCCGGATGGGGGTCGACGTGGCGTTGGCCGAACATGACGAGAACTCCATCTGCAGAGGCTGGATGAGTTGAGTCTACTGCGCACCATGTGCCGCGTTGGGCAAAGCGACCAGTGGTCGATTTAGGCAGCCTGATCGCGGTTTTTTAGCGATATTTCTGTAATTTTGACGTCATCTTGCTGACGTTTTTATCACTGCGAGCGGTACAGTTGCCGCTGGCAACGGGGTGGAACTGTTACTGTGTCGCCTGTCTGAGCTCTCCTAGAATGACCGGCTGCGGTTGGCGAGCCTGCCCATCGCAAGCACGAGGTCGCCATGCATATCTCCTCTGGTCGTTGGATGTACGGCCTGTTCCTTGCCCTGACCACGTCGGTGTTGTGGGGCGTTCTGCCAATCAAACTGAAAGAAGTCCTGCAGGTGATGGATCCGGTTACGGTCACCTGGTACCGCCTGATGGTGGCGGGGGCTCTGTTGTTTGCCTACCTGGCCGTATCGCGACGCCTGCCGAGTTTCCGTCCGCTGGGACGCAAGGGTGGCGGCTTGCTGGCGCTCGCCATTGGCGGGTTGACGGCCAATTACGTGCTGTACCTGATGGGGCTCAACCTGCTCAGCCCTGGCACCACGCAACTGGTGATTCAGGTGGCGCCGATCCTGCTGCTGATCAGCAGTGTGTTCATCTTCCGCGAGCGTTTCAGTCTCGGCCAGGCGATTGGCCTGGTGGTGATGCTGCTGGGCTTTGCGCTGTTCTTCAATCAGCGCCTGGATGAGCTGCTGACCTCGCTGACGACCTATACCACTGGCGTACTGACCGTGCTGGCCGCGGCTTTCGTCTGGACGTTCTATGGGTTGGCGCAGAAGCAGTTGCTGGCTTCGTGGAGTTCGGTGCAGGTGATGATGGTGATCTACCTGGCCTGCGCGCTGCTGCTGGTGCCCTGGGCGCAGCCGTTGCAGGTGCTGGAGCTGAGCCCGCTGCAGGGCTGGCTGTTGCTGGCCTGCTGCCTGAATACCCTGGTGGCCTACGGTGCCTTCGCCGAGGCGCTGGCGCACTGGGAGGCTTCGCGGGTGAGTGCGACCCTGGCACTGACGCCGCTGGTGACCTTCGCTTCGGTGGCGCTGGCCGCGAGCTGGTGGCCGGATCACGTGGTGCCCGAGCAGGTCAACTGGATCGCCTATGCGGGAGCAGTGGTCGTCGTGCTCGGCTCGGCACTGACGGCCCTGGGGCCGTCGATCATGGCGAGCCTGCGTAAACGGTAGGGGGCGCCGTGCGCGCCGATTTTGTTCGAAGGCATGAGTTGCTTGCCTGATGCGCCATGCGTGCTCTGGATATGCAGCCTTTTCTCGGCTAGAGCATCTTCTGGGGAGGCCGGGCGTATCGGTGAGCTGTCAGTGCGCGCGGCGCACCCTACGGTGAACCGCGGCATGCTCTCCAGGAGGCGCTTCAGCGACGAGTCTTTGTCGTAACTGAAGCCCCTCCCAATGGCCGCTACAACCTAGGCCTTGGCTCCCAGGGCTTCGGCCTTGCGTAGCCAGTTCTGGCGTTGCTGTTCGCTGGACGGGCGTACCGGGGCGAATTCGCTCAGACGGCGGGTCTTGATGCCGCAGAAGCCGAGAATGGTACGCACCATCTGCCGATGTGCGGGGGCGCCGTAGATCCAGCGGAAATACCAGGGTGGTGTGTCCATGGTTACCAGCAGGTCGGCGCTGCGGCCGCTGAGCAGTTTGTCCCACAGCTGCGAGCGGTTGCGGTACTTGAAGGCGAAACCCGGCAGGAACACCCGGTCGAAAAAGCCCTTGAGCAGCGCCGGCACGCCGCCCCACCAGACCGGATAGACGAACACCAGGTGTTCGGCCCAGTGGATCAGACGTTGGGCTTCGAGCAGATCCGGTTCCAGGTTCTGACTCTGCTCGTAACCGTCGCGCAATACCGGGTCGAACTGCATTTCACCCAGCTTGATCTGGCGTACCACGTGGCCTTTGCCACGCGCGCCATGGCTATAAGCCTCGGCCAGAGCGTGGCAGAGGCTGTCCTTCTTCGGCGTGCCGAGGATCAGCAGGATCCGCTTGCCATCGCCTTCCAGCGGGGTCGCACCGCTCTTGCCTTCAGTCATGCCGACCGGCTCCAAGCATGTCCTGTGGTCGTACCCATTGATCGAACTCCTCTTCGTTCAAATAACCAAGCTGCAAGGCAGCCTGACGCAGTGTGCTGCCTTCGGCATACGCCTTCTTGGCGATCTCCGCGGCCTTGTCATAGCCGATATGCGGGTTGAGCGCGGTGACCAGCATCAGCCCGCGCTCCAGGTGGGCGGCCATTTGTGCGGCGTCCGGTTGCAGGTCGGCGATGCAGTGCTGCTGGAAGTTACGGCTGCCGTCGGCGAGCAGGCGGATCGATTGCAGCAGGTTATGGATGATCACCGGCTTGAACACGTTGAGCTGCAGGTGGCCCTGGCTGGCAGCGAAGCTGATGGTGGCGTCGTTGCCCAGCACCTGGCAGGCTAACATCGACAGCGCCTCGCACTGGGTCGGGTTGACCTTGCCGGGCATGATCGAGCTGCCTGGTTCATTGGCCGGCAGGCGCACCTCGGCGAAGCCGGCGCGAGGGCCGGAGCCGAGCAGGCGCAGGTCGTTGGCCAGTTTCATCAGCGCCACGGCCAGGGTCTTGAGGGCGCCAGAGAGCTGTACCAGTGGCTCATGACCGGAGAGGGCGGCGAACTTGTTCGGCGCGCTGGTCAGCGGCAGGCCGGACAGCGCTGCCAGTTCCCCGGCGATGGCTTCGGCGAAGCCGGGTGGTGCGTTGAGACCGGTGCCGACGGCGGTGCCGCCTTGAGCCAGTTCGCAAACCGCGGGCAGGGCGGCGCGAATGGCGGCTTCGGCATGGCCAAGCTGGGCGACGAAGGCGGAAAGCTCCTGGCCGAAGGTGATCGGCGTGGCATCCATCATGTGGGTGCGCCCGGTCTTGACCAGGTTGGCGTGGCGCTGCGCCTGTTCCTGCAGGCCGTCGCGCAGTTCGGCGATGGCCGGTAGCAGGCTGTGTTTCACGGCCTGTGCCGCAGCGATGTGCATGGCGGTGGGGAAGCAGTCGTTGGAGCTCTGCGCGCGGTTGACGTGATCGTTGGGGTGTACCGGGCTCTTGCCGCCACGGTTGCCGCCGGCCAGCTCATTGGCGCGGCCAGCGATCACCTCGTTGACGTTCATGTTGCTCTGCGTGCCGCTGCCGGTCTGCCAGACCACCAGAGGGAATTGCGCGTCGTGCTGGCCGTCGAGCACTTCGTCCGCGGCCTGTTCGATCAGGCGGGCAATATCGGCTGGCAACTCGCCGCTGCGACTGTTGACCCGCGCAGCGGCTTTCTTGATCAGGGCCAGGGCATGCAACACGGGCAGCGGCATGCGTTCGACGCCGATGGCGAAGTTGATCAGAGAACGCTGCGTCTGTGCGCCCCAGTAGGCTTCGTTGGGGACTTCGATGGGGCCGATGCTGTCGGTCTCGGTACGGCTCATGGGGTTCTCCGGAAGATGGGGCGAGGGTGCTTGGCAGTTTAGGCTGCCTCGCTGGAGACTGGTTCCACGGATTGTCTATCGGCCCTATTACCAGCGTGCGTGCGTCTCGCCGAGCCAGCCCAGCGCCCCATCGACCGGCACGCGTTCGCCCTTGGGGCCGCGCAGCACGCCGGTGTAGTGACCGAACCACTGCACGGTATTGGCATGGAAGGGGCCGAGTTTGGGGCAGGCGCGATGCAGCTGACGCGGGGTGAAGAGCAGTGAAGCGCTGTCGTCTGCGCTGTCCAGGCGCCACGGCGCCAGGGGCGCCTGCGAGCTGCGTTCGATCTGCATGGGGCTGTCCAGCAGTTGCACTTCACCGCCGAACCACAAGGCGTCTTCCGACAGGCCGCTGTGTTCCAGCCAGCCCGAGCCGAAGTTGCCGGCGATGCCGCCGGCTGCGGCAAAGGCCGCGCGTTGCCAGTAGCTGTTCAGTGGCCAGACGCCACGGCCGAAATCCAGTGCAGCGAAACTTTGTCCGGGTGTGCAGCGGTATTGCTTGCGTCCCAGTTGCACGCTACCGGCTGCCGGCAGACCAAGCTGTCGGCTGGTGGCGTGGAAGCCGCCGCCCTGCAGCGGTGCGACCAGATTGACCGATTGCAGGTGAGCGGGGCGCTGGATATCCAGGGCCACCTGCAGTGGCTGGCCGCCGATATCCGGTGCTGTCGCGGTCAGGCGCAGTCGGCCTGGGTGTTCGTCGATGCGCAACTGCAGGCGTGAATGGCTGAAGGCGTGGCTCTCCAGCGGCAGATCCGGCAGTTGGCAGCCCAGGGCGAAGGGGCGGAATTGGGTGTGCGCCACGGCCTGGCCGCTTTCCAGGTCTAGGAAATAGGCAGCGCCGTAGCCCAGGTAATCGAGGTCGGCGAGGGTCAGGGAGAGCATCCATTGCGGCGTGGTGATGCACCAGTGGTTCCAGCGCTTGCGGCGCCCTGCATGGCCATGCAGGGTGCAGTCCACCTGCGGTCGGCTCGACCAACCGACAGCGTCGTCCAGCAACCGGCCTTTGCTGTCGCAAAGCGGCTGTGGCGGGAGAGCGGTATAGGCGGTGGCGATACTGGTCATCGAGCACGTCCATGTGTGTGCGCAGGCTGGCGATCAATTGCCGAGGCGGAGAGTGCGCACGCCATCTATCTACTGGTGGAAGGCGCAAAGCATGCCGAGCGCGCGTTAGCATGGGCAAGTACTGGCAATTTGGCAACTGACCAGCGGGTGCGCCAGTGGACATGCGTGATGTGAGCCAGTGCACAACTCGTTGGAGCGCTTGAGGGAATTCGGCCCAGGGCACAAAATGCGGCCACCGCAGTCTACTCAGACTCATTCATCACCAGTGGAAGCCTCTCCATGCTCCGTTTCTCCCAACTGTGCACCGCCGTTCTGCTTAGCGCTTCGGCATCCCTGGCCATGGCCGATGCTGCCAGCCACGCCGCCGATGCCGAGCGCTTCCTCAAGCTGGCCCATGCCGACAAGCTGACCGTGCCGGTCTATGCCCAGGTGCAGCAGATGTTCGCCCAGCGTTTCGCCCAGGCGCCGGAAGGCAAGAAGGCTGTGCTGGAGAGCTACCAGGCCAAGGCCAATGCTGCGTTGGACAAGGCGGTGGGCTGGGACAAGCTCAAGCCGGACATGGTCAAGCTCTACACCACCAACTTCAACGAGCAGGAACTCAAGGATCTGATCGCCTTCTATGAGTCGCCGCTGGGGCAGAAAGTGCTGCAGAAGATGCCGACCCTCACCGCTCAGTCAGCGCAGATCACCCAGAGCAAGCTGGAAGCCGCGGTGCCGGAAGTGAACAAGCTGCTGGCCGATATGAGCAACGAGATCGGCGTCAAACAACCCTGATGGAGCCCATGATGTCCAAGCAAGACCTTCTCACCGCGGCCCTGACCGATCTACAGCCCGAGCACCTCGACGTGCTGGATGAAAGCCACATGCACAGCCGCGGCCTGGAAACGCACTACAAGGCGGTGATCGTCAGCCCGGCGTTCGCGGGCCTGAATGCGGTCAAGCGGCACCAGAAGGTCTATGCCACGGTTGGCGAGCTGATGGGGCAGATCCATGCCCTGGCGCTGCATACCTATACCCCGGAGGAATGGGCAGCGCAGGGCGTGGCACCGGATTCGCCGACCTGCCATGGCGGCAGCAAGCACGACCACTGAGTTCGTCTGCCGGGCGCCCGCAAGGGTGCCAGGCCATCGTCCCTGCTGTAGAATCTCCCCGCGCCGGCCCACGCCGGCGTTTTCGTTTGAATCGCGATCTGCGCCTTCGCCGCCTTGCCGGGTCGGTGCACGAGATCGCATCGCAGTCCGCCCTTTACGTGGGTGACTACTGAGAGAACTGTTCATGACCGACAAGATCGTCGTCGCGGCGCTGTACAAATTCGTCTCCCTGCCGGATTACCAAGCGCTGCGCGCACCCCTGCTGCAAACCCTGATCGACAACGACATCAAGGGCACCCTGCTGCTCGCCGAGGAAGGCATCAACGGCACCGTTTCCGGTAGCCGCGCCGGCATCGATGCGTTGCTCGCCTGGTTCCGCCTGGATGCGCGCCTGGCCGACATCGATCACAAGGAATCCTATTGCGATGAACAGCCGTTCTATCGCACCAAGGTCAAGCTGAAGAAGGAAATCGTCACTCTCGGCGTACCGGGCGTAGACCCCAACCAGCGCGTCGGCACCTATGTCGAACCGCAGGACTGGAACGCCCTGATCAGCGACCCGGAAGTGTTGCTGATCGACACCCGTAACGACTACGAAGTGGCCATCGGCACCTTCGAGGGCGCCATCGACCCGAAGACCAAGTCGTTCCGCGAATTTCCCGAGTACGTTCGCCAGCATTTCGACCCAAGCAAGCACAAGAAGGTGGCGATGTTCTGCACCGGTGGTATTCGCTGCGAGAAAGCCTCCAGCTACATGCTCGGCGAGGGGTTCGAAGAGGTCTATCACCTCAAAGGTGGCATCCTCAAATACCTCGAGGAAGTGCCGCAGGAAGAGACCAAGTGGCAGGGCGATTGCTTCGTCTTCGATAACCGCGTCACCGTGCGTCATGATCTGTCCGAGGGCGAGTACGACCAGTGTCACGCCTGCCGTACGCCGATCTCCGTCGAGGATCGCCAGTCCGAGTTCTACAGCCCAGGCGTCAGTTGCCCGCACTGCTGGAATTCACTCTCGGAGAAAACCCGCGAAGGCGCTCGCGAGCGGCAGAAGCAGATCGAGCTGGCGCGTGCGCGCAACCAGCCGCATCCCATCGGTCGTGACCCCCGCCAACTGAACGAGGCCTGATCATGGCAAGCCGCCTGCTCTACGTGATGGATCCGATGTGCTCGTGGTGCTGGGGTTTTGCCCCGGTCGTCGAGGCGCTCGCCGAGCAGGCCGCTGCGGCAGACGTGCCGTTACAGGTCGTGGTCGGCGGCTTGCGCCGTGACCAGGTGGCCGTCGATGCGGCGGCGCGGGTGAAGTACCTGGGCTACTGGCAGGCGGTCAATGCCAGCACCGGGCAATTGTTCGATTTCCAGCGTGGCCTGCCGGAAGGATTGGTGTACGACACCGAGCCGGCTTGTCGCGCGCTGGTCACTGCACGTCATCTCGATGCCGCCAGCACCTGGGCGTTGCTCAAGGGCATCCAGCAGGCGTTCTATACCGAAGGCGTCGACGTCACCCAGGCCAGTGCGCTGGTGCAACTGGCCGAGCAGGCGGGCATTCCGCGCATCGAGTTCGCCGAGGCCTTCGACAGTCAGGCCATGCATGAGGCCACGGCCGCCGATTTCAGCTGGGTGCAGGATCTGGGCATTGCCGGTTTCCCCACGCTGTTGGCCGAGCGCGACGGCCAGCTGGCGCTGCTGACCAACGGTTACCAGCCGCTGGAAGCGCTGGCGCCACTGCTGGGCCGTTGGTTGGAGCGCGCGGCTCATGCCTGATCGGTTGAGCTGGGCTGAAGTCCGTCGCCTGGCCCTGCATCACAAGAAAGCGTTGATCCTTGCCAACTTGGTAGCCGTGCTGGCAACGCTGTGCAGCGTGCCGATCCCTTTGCTGTTGCCGTTGCTGGTCGACGAGGTACTGTTGGGCGATGGCGATGCCGCGCTCAAGGTGATGGACAACTTCCTGCCGGCCAATTGGGAAACGGCCGCCGGCTATATCGGCTTGATGCTGGTGCTGACCCTGGTACTGCGTGGGGCGGCGCTGATATTCAACGTGCTGCAGGCGCGACTGTTCGCCCGGTTGTCGAAGGACATCGTCTACCGCATCCGCATGCGCCTGATCGAGCGCCTCAAGCGCATCTCCCTCGGTGAATACGAGAGCCTCGGTGGCGGCACGGTGACCACGCACCTAGTCACCGACCTGGATACGCTGGACAAATTCGTCGGCGAGACGCTGAGCCGCTTTCTGGTGGCGGTGCTGACCCTGGTCGGCACCTCGGCGATTCTGATCTGGATGCACTGGCAGCTGGCGTTGTTGATCCTGCTGTTCAACCCGTTGGTGATCTACGCCACGGTACAGCTGGGCAAGCGCGTCAAACACCTGAAGAAGCTGGAAAACGACAGCACCGCGCGATTCACCCAGGCGCTGACCGAAACCCTCGAAGCCATTCAGGAAGTACGCGCCGGCAATCGCCAGGGTTTCTTTCTCGGCCGCCTTGGCGGGCGCGCCCGTGAGGTGCGTGACTACGCTGTGGCCTCGCAGTGGAAGAGCGATGCCTCCAACCGCGCCAGCGGCCTGTTGTTCCAGTTTGGCATCGACGTGTTTCGCGCTGCGGCGATGCTCACCGTGCTGTTTTCCGACCTGTCCATCGGCCAGATGCTCGCGGTATTCAGCTACCTGTGGTTCATGATCGGGCCGGTGGAACAGCTGCTCAGCCTGCAATACGCCTTCTACGCCGCTGGTGGTGCGCTGACGCGGATCAACGAACTGCTGGCGCGCAAGGACGAACCGCAATATCCCGGCCAGGTGAATCCGTTCAAGGGGCGTGAAACCGTCGGTATCGAGGTGCAGGGGCTGACCTTCGGTTACGGCGAGGAGCCGGTGCTCAATGGCCTGAACCTGTCCATCGCGCCAGGGGAGAAGGTGGCTATCGTCGGTGCCTCCGGTGGCGGCAAGAGCACGCTGGTGCAGCTGTTGCTCGGCCTCTACACGCCGCAGGCCGGCAGCATCCGCTTCGGCGGCAGCAGCCAGGAGGAGATCGGCCTGGACTGCGTGCGCGACAACGTGGCGGTGGTTCTGCAGCATCCGGCGCTGTTCAACGACACGGTGCGCGCCAACCTGACCATGGGCCGTGAGCGTAGCGATGAAGCCTGTTGGCAGGCGCTGCGTATCGCGCAACTGGCCGATACCATCGAGCAACTGCCGCAGGGGCTCGATAGCGTGGTTGGCCGCAGCGGCGTGCGCCTGTCCGGTGGCCAACGTCAGCGTCTGGCGATTGCCCGGATGGTGCTGGCCGAACCCAAGGTGGTGATCCTCGACGAAGCCACTTCTGCGCTGGACGCCGCCACCGAGTACGCGCTGCACGAAGCGCTGGCGCAGTTCCTCAATGGCCGCACCACTCTGATCATCGCCCACCGCCTGTCTGCGGTGAAACAGGCTGATCGTGTCCTGGTGTTCGATGGTGGCAGCGTCGCCGAGGATGGTGGTCATCAGCAGTTGATCGCCGAAGGCGGGTTGTACGCCAAGCTGTACGGGCATTTGCAGCAGGGGTGATGGCTCTGTTGGTGCGCATGGCGCACCCTACGGGCGGGAGTGTGTAGGGTGCGCTGTGCGCACCGCGGCGATGATGAGCGTCAGGCCATGTCGACCCGCGCGGTAGCCCGGATGAAATCCGGGGGAATCCGTGTCAACCGGCCCCGGATTGCATCCGGCTACATCATTCGGCCCTCGCCATCAACGCTTCGCCCAGTTCGTCGAACAGGCTCTGTACCGAGCGCAGGGCGCGGCAGTCCGGGCGGGTAAGGAGCCAGAGTTCGGTATCGCAACCGGGCAGGGCCGAGGTCAGGGCCTGCAATTCCGGCTGGCTGCGCAGGACGAAATCCGGCAAGGCCGCCACGCCCAGCCCTGTACGGGCCAACTGCGCCACGGCATGCATGCTGCTGCAGCGATAGGCGGGCGTCACTCCGGGCAGTTCATGCATGCGCCACAGCACCGTGGCGTGGTCGGGCATCGATTCGTCCGGGGCGATCCATGGTTGGCGGCTCAGGTCGCTGCGATCCTGCCCGTCATTTCGCGCACAGACGATATAGGACACCGAGCCGAGTCGTCGGCCGACCAGGTGTTCCGGCGGCTGCGTGGTCAGGCGCAGGGCGACGTCGGCATCGCGCCGGCTGAGGTTGGCGAAGTCGTTGGAGGTGACCAGCTCCAGCGCCAGCGCGGGGTAATTCGGCATGAAGCGCGCCAGCGCCGGCAGCAGCAGGCTGCTGAGTACGGCGTCGGTACAGGTCAGGCGCACCGTGCCGCTGACCACCTGCTTGCCCTGTTCCAATGCCACGCGCGCTGCATCCAGCGCCTGCTCGGCGCGCTCGGCCTGTTCGGCCAGTGCCTGGGCGGTGTCCGTGGGTTGGTAGCCGCGCCGGCTCTTTTCGAACAGCGCCACGCCCAGTGACGCTTCCAACCGGCGGATCGCACGGAAGATGGTGGAAACATCGACCTGCAGCAACTCGGCCGCACGGGCCAGGGAGCGCCCGCGTACCAGTGCAAGTACCAGGGTAAGGTCGGTGTGATCGATCTGATATTGCATTCGTGCAATCTCTGCTTGTCTGTTCGCCAATTATTATTGCGCTAGCGCCACCTTATAGTGGTGCGCAGACCGCCAAGCAAGAGGGGGAGCGCGCATGTACAGCAAGTGTCGAGTGAAGATTGCCCTTGTCGGGGATTACAACCCGGCGATTACCGCCCACCGGGCCATTCCCGAGGCGCTGCGTCTGGCCAGCGAGGTGCTGGGCGTGGCGGTCGAGCCGCACTGGTTGGCGACTGACGGCATTGCCGATGACGCAGCTCTGGCGGACTACGATGGCATCTGGTGCGTGCCGGGCAGCCCCTATGCGGCTACCGAAGGTGCATTGCGGGCGATCCGCTTTGCCCGCGAGCAGGGCGTGCCATTTCTCGGCACCTGCGGTGGCTTCCAGCATGCGCTGCTGGAATATGCGCGCAACCAGTTGGGCTGGACGGATGCCGAGCATGCCGAATTGTCACCGCAGGCGCACACGCCGCTGATCGCACCGTTGGCCTGTTCGCTGCTGGATGTCAGCGAGCGCGTGCACCTGGTGTCAGGTTCACGGATTGCCGAGCTGTATGGCGTGCGTGAGATCAGCGAGCAGTACCTGTGCCGCTATGGTCTGGTCGATGCTTTCGTCGAGCCGCTGATGGCGCAGGCGCTGAAGGCCTCCGGGCATGATGAAGCCGGTGCGGTCCGGGCCATCGAGCTGGAAGATCATCCGTTCTTCATCGCCACCCTGTTCCAGCCCGAGCGTGCAGCCCTGGAGGGGCGCGTGCCGCCGGTGGTGGCCGGCCTGGTCGGTGCCTGCGCGGTGCAATCGGTGCATGAAGCGCAGCTGGAGGTAGCGGTATGATCGCCGCCACACCGGAGCCACCCTACTACGTGGTGATGTTCACCTCGCTTCGCACCGATGTGGATGAGGGCTACGGGGAAGCGGCGCAGCGCATGCTCGAACTGGCGGCTCAGCAGCCCGGCTTTCTCGGGGTGGAGTCGGCGCGCAGCGATGGCCTGGGCATCACACTGTCCTATTGGCAGAGCGAGGAGGCCATTCGCGCCTGGCGCGAGCATGCCGAGCACAGCCTAGTGCGCGAGCAGGGACGCAGTACCTGGTACGAGGCCTTCGCCACGCGGGTGGCCAAAGTGGAGCGTGCCTATACTTTCGAGCGTCCGCACTGAGTACTGGCGGCAAGTCTGCTGACCAGGCTGTAAGGAAAAATTTACGGGTGTAAGGGGTTTGCTTGGCTTTCCCCTCATCCTGTGTCGGGTGTAAGGAAAATTTGCCATTGCTGTGATCTACAGCTGTGGCTGGCTGTCACAAGCCGTCTTGAGCGTGGCTCTTCGCTCGGTTGTCATGAGGTTGTCCGCAACGCATTCGTGCGCGTGCCATAACAATGACAATCAGGAGGCGAGATGACCGCCGTGGCCAAGATCGAGCAGCACAACCCCATCGGAACCGACGGTTTCGAATTCGTCGAATTCACCGCGCCCAGTGACGAAGGCATTGCCCAGCTGCGCCAGCTGTTCACCGCCATGGGTTTCACCGAAACCGCCAAGCACCGCTCGAAAGAGGTGTGGCTGTTCCAGCAGAACGACATCAACATCGTGCTCAATGGCAGCCCCAGCGGGCATGTGCGCGCCTTTGGCGAAAAGCATGGCCCCAGTGCCTGCGCCATGGCCTTCCGGGTGAAGAACGCCGCTCAGGCCGCCGCTTACGTCGAGCAGCAGGGCGCCACGCTGGTGGGCAGCCACGCCAACTTCGGCGAGCTGAACATTCCCTGCGTCGAGGGCATCGGCGGTTCCCTGCTGTATCTGGTCGATCGTTATGGTGACAAGAGCATCTACGACGTCGACTTCGAGTACATCGAAGGTCGCACCCCCAACGACAACGCTGTCGGTCTGCAGTGCATCGATCACTTGACCCACAATGTGCGGCGTGGGCAGATGGACGTCTGGTCTGGCTTTTACGAGCGCATTGCCAACTTCCGCGAGATTCGTTACTTCGACATCGAAGGCAAGCTCACCGGGCTGTTCTCCCGCGCCATGACCGCGCCCTGCGGCAAGATCCGCATCCCGATCAACGAGTCGGCCGACGACAAGTCGCAGATCGAGGAATTCATCCGCGAATATCACGGCGAAGGCATCCAGCACATTGCCCTGTCCACCGACGACATCTACGCCACCGTGCGCCAACTGCGCGCCAATGGCGTGGACTTCATGACCACTCCGGACACCTACTACGAGAAGGTCGACACCCGAGTCGCTGGCCATGGTGAGCCGACCGATGTCTTGCGCGAGCTGAACATCCTGATCGATGGTGCGCCCGGCGATGACGGCATCCTGCTGCAGATCTTCACCAACACGGTGATCGGTCCGATCTTCTTCGAGATCATTCAGCGCAAGGGCAACCAGGGCTTCGGCGAGGGCAACTTCAAGGCCCTGTTCGAATCCATCGAGGAAGACCAGCTGCGTCGCGGTGTGATCGGGGCGGAGTCATGATGAATCGTAGGGTGCGCCGTGCGCAGCGCATGACGAGGTCTTTCGGGGGCGTCCAACCTTGGCAGCCCCGCGATATCTTGCCGGGAGTGTGCTCATGAGTCGTCAATGGATTCGCTTTCCCCTGCGTGAGGGCGAGTGTTCGCGTCAGGCGCATTGCGACCTGCCGCAGGGCACCTACGAGCGCGAAATGGGCCGCGAAGGCTTCTTCGGCCCCACCGCGCACCTGCACCACAAGCATCCGCCCACAGGCTGGATCGACTGGGAAGGCCCGCTGCGCCCGCACGCGTTCAACTTCAACGATATCCCCTGTGAACGCGATTGCCCGCTGGCGGCGCCGCTGACGTTGCACAACGCCGACGTCAAGCTGCGCGTCTGGCGCACCCATGGCGCCATGCGTCACCTGGTGCGAAATGCTGATGGCGACGAGCTGCTGTTCGTCCATGAAGGCAGCGGGCACTTCTATTGCGATTTCGGCCATCTGGAGTACCGCGACGGCGACTACCTGCTGATCCCGCGCGGCACCGCCTGGCGTATCGAGGCCAGCACGCCGAGTTACTTCCTGCTGATCGAGAACACCGACGGCGCCTACCAGTTGCCGGACAAGGGCCTGCTCGGCCCGCAGGCGATTTTCGACCTGGCTGTACTCGAACACCCGCATATCGATGACGCCTTCAAGGCGCAGCAGGACGAGAATACCTGGCAGATCCGCATCAAGCGGCGCGGCCAGATCAGCACCGTGACCTACCCGTACAACCCGCTGGACGTGGTCGGCTGGCATGGCGACAACACCGTGGTGCGCCTGAACTGGCGCGACATTCGCCCGCTGGTCAGCCACCGCTACCACCTGCCGCCATCGGTGCACACCACATTCGTCGCCAATGGCTTCGTGATCTGCACCTTTACCCCGCGCCCGGTGGAGTCCGACCCCGGCGCGCTCAAGGTGCCGTTCTTCCACAACAACGACGACTACGACGAAGTGCTGTTCTACCACCGTGGCAACTTCTTCAGCCGCGACAACATCGAGCAGGGCATGGTCACCCTGCATCCGTGCGGTTTCCCCCATGGGCCGCACCCCAAGGCGCTGAAGAAGAGCCAGGTCGATCCGGCCACCTTCATCGACGAGGTGGCGGTGATGATCGACACCCGCCGCGCCCTGGAGGTGAGCGACGCCGCTGGCGCGGTGGACGTGGCCGAGTACGTCAATTCCTGGCGTGCGCCGGGTTTGTAATCGCGCACGCACTCCTGATTGCAACGGTGCGCATGGCGCACCCCACGAGGTTTGAGCATGAAACTCGCATCACTCGATCAAGGCCGCGACGGTGTACTCGTCGTGGTCTCCCGCGACCTGGCCCGCGCCGTGCGCGTACCGCAGATCGCCGCCACCTTGCAGGCCGCGCTGGACGACTGGGCCGTGGTCCGGCCGAAACTGGAGGCGGTCTACCAGCGCCTCAACGATGGTTTGGAAGAGGGCGCGTTCGCCTTCGATCAGGCGGCCTGCCACAGCCCGTTGCCACGCGCCTACCACTGGGCTGATGGCAGTGCCTACGTCAATCATGTCGAGCTGGTGCGCAAGGCGCGCGGCGCCGAGATGCCGGAGAGCTTCTGGCATGACCCGCTGATGTACCAGGGTGGTGCCGATGCCTTCATTCCGCCACACAGCCCGATCCGACTGGCCGACGAAGCCTGGGGCATCGATCTGGAAGCCGAGCTGGCGGTGATCACCGATGACGTGCCGATGGGCGCCACGCCGGCCGAAGCGGCCGGACATATCCGCCTGCTGATGCTGGTCAACGACGTGTCGCTGCGCAACCTGATCCCTGGCGAACTGGCCAAGGGCTTTGGTTTCTACCAGAGCAAGCCGTCGTCGAGCTTCTCCCCGGTGGCCATCACCCCGGACGAGCTGGGCGAAGGCTGGAAGGACGGTAAGGTGCACCGGCCGCTGGTTTCGCACATCAACGGCACGCTGTTCGGCCAGCCGAACGCCGGCGTGGACATGACCTTCAACTTCCCGACCCTGGTGGCACATGCCGCCAAGACCCGTCCGTTGGGCGCCGGCACCATCATCGGTTCGGGCACGGTGTCGAACTACGACCGCAGCGCAGGCTCTTCCTGCCTGGCGGAGAAACGCATGCTGGAGATCGTCGAGCAGGGCGAGGCGAAGACGCCGTTCCTCAAGTTCGGCGACCGGGTACGTATCGAGATGTTCGACGCCGCCGGCCAGAGCCTCTTCGGCGCCATTGACCAGGTGGTGGAGCGCTACGATGCCCGCTAATTCGTAGGAGCGGCTTTAGCCGCGATGTTCTTGGCGTCTTCAAGATCGATCGCGGCTGAAGCCGCTCCTACGCAGGTTGCGTTTCGAAAGGAATCCGCAATGTTGAAACTTTACGGCTACTGGCGCTCCAGCGCCGCCTACCGTGTGCGCATCGCCTTGAACCTCAAGGGCCTGGCCTACGAGCAGATTCCGGTGCATCTGGTTAAGGACGGCGGCCAGCAGCACGCTGCCGACTACCGAGCGCTGAACCCGCAGGGCCTGCTGCCGCTGCTGGTGGACGAGGAAGGTGGCGGTGTACGCATCGCCCAATCACTGGCGATCATCGAGTACCTCGAAGAAATCTTCCCGCTGCCGGCGCTGCTGCCAGCCGACCCGGCCGAGCGTGCCCAGGTGCGGGCACTGGCGCTGCACATCGCCTGTGATGTGCACCCGCTGAATAACCTGCGTGTGCTGCACTACCTCTCCAGCGAGCTGGGTGTCGATGACAAGGCGAAGAACGCCTGGTATCGGCACTGGGTCGAGCTGGGCTTGGCTGCGGTGGAAGAGGGGCTGGCAACGTTCGACGGGCGTCTGTCGCTGGGCTCGCGGCCAGGTTATCTGGAGGCCTGTCTGATCCCGCAGTTGTACAACGCACGGCGTTTTGCCTGTGATCTTGCTGCCTACCCGCGGATTCTCGACCTGGCGGCGCGCTGTGAGCCACTGGAGGCTTTCAGTTTGGCTGCACCCGAGGCGCAGCCCGATGCGCAATAGGATTTGAGTTATCGGTGCTCGCCTCAATACCCCGGAATCTGTCCTGAGAGGGTGGCGAGAAATCGCCGAATACTCGGCATAAACCAGCGGATATTTGCCGATTCAGGCAAATACCTCACTTCTTACCGTCAATGGTACGTGCATGATTTTGGCGTTTTGCCAGCACTCAAGCCGCGCCGTCTTCTGGCCGATACCCAGCCATAGTCCTGGCACAGCAGTTGCCTGGGTTATCGACCAAGTCGTGCCCTATGAAGGTGTGACCTTATAAGAAGAACTTGGAGCTGCCGTTTATGTTCAAGCCTGTCGCACGTCTATTCGCCAACCTTGCCGTCGGCAAGAAACTCTTCATCGGTTTCGGTCTGGTTCTGCTGCTGACTGCCGCCATGACCGGTAGTGGCTTTCTCGCCGTGCAGGCCGTGCTTGGCGGACATGAACAGGTCGGCAAGCTGGGGCAGGTGAATCAGGAGATCCTCCAGGCGCGCAGGCTGGAGCGCAGCTTCGCCATCGAGCAGACCCCCGAGAGTGCCGAGCGCGTTCATGCCAGCCTGCGCAAGGTCGAGGCCATGCTGGCCGACTTCGCAAAGCATTCCGCCATGGTCGAGGGCACGCGTATCCAGACCATGCAGCAGGCCGTCGACGAGTACCTGAAGCAATTCGACAACTACGTCGCCCAGCAGGGCAAGGCGCGCGAGGCGCGTCAGGAAATGCGCGATGCCGCCGGCGAGGCGCGCGATCGTTTCGAAATGATCGAACTGGACATGTACGACGCCGTGCGTGAACTACGCCTGCAGGGCGACCGCCTGCGTGGCAGCGATCCCTTGACCCTGGCGGAAACCGCCTCTGGTCTGAGCAAGCGCATGCTTGACCTGCGCAGCTACGAAAGCCTCTACATCATCGACGGTTCGGCCAAGGCGCTGGAGGAGTGGGAGTACGTCAGTGACGATCTGCAGACCGTCGCCAATAGCCTGATGGTCTGGCTCAATGACGATCAGAAAGCCTCTATCGAGACGGCCCTGCAAGCCCTGACCCTGTATCAGCGTTCATTCCAGTACTACCAGCAGATTCGCAGCCAGAACGAGGCCACGGAGAACGCGATGATCGAGCGCGCCCGCTCGGTACTCGGACTCGCCGAGGCAGCGCAGGCCAACGCCGAACAGGGCATGCTCGACGACAGCCGGCGAGCGCTGACGATGCTCGGCGTCATGGGCGCTGCGGCGGTAATCTTCGGGCTGTGCGCCGCGTTGTTGATCACCCGTCAGATCGTCGCACCGCTGCGCCAGACCGTCGGTTTCGCCCAGCGTATTGCCGCCGGTGATCTCAGTCAGGACATTCCCCAGGATCGTCGTGACGAGGTGGGCCAATTGCTCGCCGCCATGCAGGACATGACTGTCAGCCTGCGCAACCTGGTTGGCCGAATCGGTGGCGGCGTCGGGCAGATCGCTGCCGCTGCCGAGCAGCTCTCGGCAATCACCTCGCAGACCAGCGCCGGGGTGCAGACGCAAAAACTCGAGACCGAGCAGACCGCCACCGCCATGCACCAGATGGCCGCCACCGTGCAGGAAGTAGCGCAGAACGCCGAGCAGGCCTCGCTGGCGGCGCGTGATGCCGACCTCGAAGCGCAGCAAGGCAACCGCGTGGTGCAGCAGGCAGTGGATCAGATCGACAACCTGGCCAACGAAGTGGAGCAATCCGCCGAGGCCATCGCCGCGCTGAATCAGGAAAGTGCGCGTATCGGCAGTGTGCTGGAGGTCATCCGCAACGTTGCCGAGCAGACCAACCTGCTGGCGCTCAACGCTGCCATTGAGGCGGCACGCGCGGGTGAACAGGGCCGTGGTTTCGCCGTGGTCGCCGACGAGGTGCGCGCGCTGGCCAAGCGTGCGCAGGACAGCACCGAGGAAATCGAAGGCCTGATCGCCGGCCTGCAGAGCATGGCCAAGGGCGCGGTGCAGCAGATGGACAGCAGCCGTGACCTGACGCGGCGTACCGTCGAGCTGGCGGGCGAGGCGGGCGATGCCCTGGGGCGCATCACCCAGGCGGTCAGCACCATCGAACAGATGAATCAGCAGATCGCTGCGGCTGCCGAGGAGCAGAGTGCGGTAGCCGAGGCGATCAACGAAAGCGTCACCCGCGTGCGCGATATCGGTGAGCAGAGTGCCACTGCCAGCGAGCAGACCGCTGCCTCCAGTGCGGAGCTGGCGCGGCTCGGTGTCGAGCTTCAGGGGCTGGTGCGGCAGTTTCGTACCTGAAAGGCAGGAGGCGGCGTGCCGCCTCCTGCTCGTTAACGTGCTTCAGCCCAGATGAAAACCGCCGTCGATGGGGATGACGGTGCCGGTCATGTAGGCGCCGGCACTGCCAGCGAGGCTCAGCGCCAGGGCGGCCATCTCTTCCTCGCGCCCCCAGCGTTTCATCGGAATCACCGCGGTGTCGGCGGCCAGCGCCGCTTCGTCCTCGGCGATGAAGCGGGTCATCTTGCTCGGGAAGCGCCCCGGGGCGATCACGTTGACGTTGATATGGTCGCCCACCAGCTCCTTGGCCAGCATGCGCGACAGCTGATGCAGCGCGGCCTTGCTCGGCCCATAGGCGTAAGCCTGTTCGCCCATGGCGCTGATGCCGGCTACCGAGCCGATATTGATCACCCGTGCCGGACAGTCCGGCGAACCCGCCTTGCGCAGCAGCGGCAGCAATTGCTGGATGCAGCCGAATACCGAGGTGACGTTGAGCTGCATGACTTTTTCCCAGCCCTTGGCCGGGTAGCTTTCCAGTGGCGCGCCCCAGGTGGTGCCGGCGTTGTTGACCAGGATGTCGAGCTTGTCGATGCGCCCGGCCAGTTCGGCAGCCAGGGCCTGTACGCCTTCCTCGCCGGAGAGGTTGGCAGCGATGCCGGTGCACTGGCCCAGGGCCGACAGCTCGGCGGCGGTCTGCGCGCAGGCCTCGCCGTCGCGGGCGCAGACATAGACGTGGGCGCCGGCTTCGACGAAGGCCTTGGCGATCATCAAGCCGATGCCGCGGGTGCCGCCAGTGACCAGGGCAGTGCGCCCGGCAAGGGAAAAGTACGGATGCATGAACAGGCCTCGCAGGATGGTGAGGCCTTCATCCTAGGGCCTGTCGACGCGGAAAGCAGGCATCATTGCCCACCGAAATGCCTGCTCATGCGCCAAACCCTCCGTGGGGGGCGCCATGCGCACCGCTGGCGGTGTCGACGCTATGCGATGTTCGCTGCCTTCTGCAGATCCAGCACCCGGATGCGTCCTGGCTCGGGATAGTGCCAGTGCACGTCCAGATCCCAGAAGCGCGCGCCATAGCGTCGTTCGGGCTCTGGTTGCTGGTAAGCCGGGCGCGGATCCTGTGCCAGGCATTGCTCGATCAGTTCCACCAGCGGCTCGTTCAGGCGCAGCGCGTGTTGGCGCGCCAACGGCAAGGCATCGGCTTGCCACTCCACGGGGATCAGTCGCGGCGCGGCATCGGCCATGGCGTTGTGCGCATCGTTCACGCAATCGGCGTAGGGCACGTAGGGCTTGATATCCAGCACCGGTGTGCCGTCGAGCAGATCGATGCCGGACAGATGCAGGCGACCCGGTTCGACCTTTTCCAAGCGCACCACCGACTGGCCAATACCGTTGGGGCGATGAGTGGCGCGGGTGCTGAATACACCGACCGATTGGTTGCCGCCCAGGCGTGGCGGGCGCACCTTCAGACGTGGCTTGTCCTCCAGCGCCTGGTGAAACAGAAACAGCAGCCAGACATGGCTGACCTGCTCCAGGCCCTGCACAGCCTCGCCCTGATCGAAAGGCGACAGCAACTCCAGCACACCGCGCGCGGCGGGCGCCAGGTGTGGTTGGCGGGGGATGGCGAATTTTTCCTTGAAGCAGGAGTGGACGATACCGACCGGGGAAACCAGATGCTGCATGGCGTTCTGCTTAGCGCCTGGAAACCGGTGCGTCATGCGCCACCCGGCAGCCGGCATCGCGGAACGGGCCGGTGAAACGAATCCAGCCTTCGCCGGGGCTGACCTGGGCGCAGGTCAGATGGCCGTCGACCTTGCTCTGCCAGAGGAAGAACGGCGCCGGCGCGGCGAGGGCGGACAGGCTCAGGGCGAGCAGGGTGGTCAGAAGCAGGGTGCGCATGGCGGAATCTCCAGGGCGTGAGCGCGTAGGGCGGGTGCAACCCGCCGGATGGTCTATGGCGGGTTGCTCCCGCCCTACGGCATTTGCAGGCGTAGCCTACTACAGCTCTGCTTCAGAAGCGTTCCTTGTCGCCGAGGTAGCGCCATTGCCCGGCCGGCAGCTTGGCCATCGGTACGCCGCCAACGCGGATACGCTTCATGGCCAGTACCTTGAGGCCAAGGGCAGTGCAGATCTGCCGCAGCGTATCGGGCGCAGGATTCTTCAGGGCGAAACGCAGGCGCTGCTCGCTTTGCCAGCTGGCTTTGCATGGCGGGAACTGCACACCTTTGTGCAGCAGGCCTTTCTTCAGGCGCTCCAGGGCGCTGGCGGGCAATTCGCCGCTGACATCGACCAGGTATTCCTGCTCCACCTTGTTGCCGTCTTCGCGCAACTTGCGCTGGGTGCGCCAGTCCTGGCTGAGGATGACCAGGCCACTGGCGCCATTTTGCAGCGGCAGGCTCTGTTCCTGGCGCAGGAAGTGCCCATACAGGATGCGCTGCGCGTGCGGGTCTTCTTCCCAGTGCTGTGCGGCGGTCAGTAGCTGCTGCAACTTTCCGGCGCTGGTGTTGGCCGGGCAATGCACCAGCAAGGTGACGGCCGCGACGGGATCAAGACTGGCATCGGGGTGCAGCTCGACGCGCTGATTCTCGACCTTGAACTGCGGCGCTTCGACGACCTTGCCATCCACCGTCACCCAGCCGCCGGTGATGTACAGGTCGGCCTCACGGCGCGAGCAACCGAACAGTTCGATGACGCGTTTGGACAGGCGGGTGGGTTCGCTCATGGGGTGGCTCTGCAAAAGGGGCGTCATTGTAGCGCCGTGTTTGTCGGGTCGCGCACAAAACGATACCGATTCACGACGTGGGCTGGCCACGGTTCATTGTTTTTGCGAACTCTTTTCGCCGAGTGGGCGTCAATACCCCTCGTCAACGGACGCTTGTAGCCAAGGAGCTGCGCATGTCACTCAAGGTTCAGATGGTCTTTGGTACTCGCCCCGAGGCGATCAAGATGGCGCCTCTGGCACGTGTTCTGAAACACTGGCCGGGGATCGATCTGTTCGTCTGCTCCACCGGGCAACACCGGGAAATGTTGCATCAGGTGCTCGACGCTTTCGAACTGAAAGTGGATGAAGACCTCGATGTCATGACCCAGGGGCAGACACTCAATGGTCTGTCGCAGCAGTTGCTCCAGCGGCTCGATCAAAGTTACGCGCAGGTGCAGCCGGATATCGTTCTGGTTCATGGCGATACCACCACCAGCTTCATTGCAGCCTTGGCTGCTTATCACCGGCAGATCGCCATTGGCCACGTCGAAGCGGGGCTGCGCACTGGCAACCTGCGTTCGCCCTGGCCCGAGGAAGGCAACCGCACCCTCACGGGTGTGCTCGCGGATTTGCACTTCGCTCCCATCGGCCAGTCGCGCGACAACCTGCTGCGCGAGGGACGTCCTGCCGAAAACATCGAGGTGACGGGCAATACCGTGATCGACGCATTGCTGTGGATGCGCGATCACCTGCAGCAACATCAGTGGCGCCCGGCTGCGGGCTCGCCCTTGGCAGCGCTGCCGGATAGTCAGCGCCTGATACTGATCACCGGGCATCGGCGGGAGAACTTCGGCAAGGGTTTCGAGCATATCTGCCAGGCACTGGCCGAGTTGGCGGGTCGATATCCGAAGGTGCAGTTCGTCTATCCCGTGCACCTCAACCCTCAGGTGCAGGGGCCGGTGCATGCCTTGCTCGGTGGTTTCGCCAACATCCACCTGATACCACCGCAGGATTATCAGCACTTCGTCTGGTTGATGGATCGCGCCTATCTGATTCTGACCGACTCTGGCGGCGTGCAGGAGGAGGCACCGGCCCTCGGCAAGCCGCTGCTGGTGCTACGCGAGGTGACCGAGCGCCCCTCTGTGCTGGAGGGCGGTACGGTGTTGCTGGTCGGCACCAACCCGCAGCGCATCGTCGAGCAGACCATCCGCCTGCTGGACGATCCCGAGGCGTACCAGGCGATGAACCGGGTGTTCAGCCCTTATGGCGATGGTCATGCCAGCGAGAAGATCGCTCAGCGCCTGATGCGTTGGGCCGCAGAACGCTGCGGCGAGTGAGGCGCTCATGAGTCTGGAACTGGTCGATCTGCTGGCCTATGTGCTCTATGTCCTGAAGTATCTGGCCATCGTACTGGCGGTACTGATGTTTCTCCTCGGGCTGGATGATCTGTTCATCGACCTGGTGTATTGGGGGCGCGCGCTGATTCGGCGCTTTCGCATCTACTCCGGGCGCAAGCATGCCGATGAGAAGCTGCTCTATGGCACGCCGGAAAAGCCCTTGGCGATCATGGTGCCAGCCTGGCAGGAAGTCGGTGTGGTCGGCGAGATGGCGCGTCTGGCCGCGTCGACGCTGGATTACGAGAACTATCAGATCTTCGTCGGCACCTATCCCAACGACCCCGATACCCAGCGCGATGTCGATGCGGTGTGCCTGCATTACCCCAACGTGCACAAGGTGGTGTGCGCACGACCGGGGCCGACCAGCAAGGCCGACTGCCTGAACAACGTGATCGACGCCATCCTGCGCTTCGAGGCCGAGGCCAGGGTGGAGTTCGCTGGTTTCATCCTGCATGACGCCGAGGACGTGATTTCTCCGCTGGAGCTGCGCCTGTTCAACTATCTGTTGCCGAACAAGGATCTGATCCAGGTGCCTGTCTATCCCTATGCGCCGGAGTGGAGTGGGTTCACCGCAGGCCATTACGTCGATGAATTTGCCGAGAACCACGGCAAGGATGTGGTGGTGCGCGAGGCGCTGACAGGCCAGGTACCCAGTGCGGGAGTCGGTACCTGTTTCAGCCGCCGCGCGATTGCCGCGCTGCTGGAAGACGGCGATGGCATCGCCTTCGACGTGCAGAGCCTGACCGAGGACTACGACATAGGCTTTCGTCTGAAGGCCAAGGGCATGAAGTGCATCTTCGCCCGTTTTCCGGTCAGTGATCCGAAGTTGGCGCTGGCCCAGCAGCGAGGCTGGGGCATGAGCAAGCGTTTCTCTCAGGTGATCTGCGTGCGCGAGCATTTCCCGCGAACCTGGTCGCACGCCGTCAGGCAGAAGTCGCGCTGGATCACCGGAATCGTCTTCCAGGGCACCAGCAATCTGGGCTGGAGCCCACGCAAGACGCTCAACTACTTCCTCTGGCGTGATCGTCGAGGGTTGTTCGCCTACCTGTTGAGCTTTCTGGTCAACATGCTCCTGGTGGTGCTGCTCAGCATGTGGTTGCTCGGCCTGTTCAGCCCCGAGGCATGGCGCTTTCCGTCGATTCTTTCGGGCAGCACGTTGCTCAGTACCTTGCTCTGGCTCAACGGCTTTCTGCTGTTGAACCGCTTGTTCCAGCGTGCCTATTTCGTTACCCGTTTCTATGGCATTGGCCAGGGGCTGTTGTCCGCACCTCGGATGATGTGGAGCAACTTCGTCAATTTCTTCGCCAATGTACGTGCACTCAGGCAAGTGCTGGAGATGGGCGATTCGCGTCGCGTGGCCTGGGACAAGACCACTCACGAGTTTCCGTCACTGGGGCAGAGCCAACAAACGCCGCTCGGCCAGCGCCTGGTCGAGCAGGGGATCATCACCGAAGAGCAACTGGGCGCCGCGTTGACCAATCCGGTGCGGCGTCGCCTGGGGCGCCAGTTGTTGCTCGATGATCGTCTCGACAGTCGGCAGTTGGTGCAGGCCCTGGCCGAGCAACTGGATGAGCCCTGGGCACCTCTCGATCCATTTCGCCTAGAACGTCGCTTGATCGATGTCTTCCCTCGACGCCTGGCGCTGCGCTATGCCGTGCTGCCGGTGGCCGAGGAGGGCGAGACCCTGGTGCTGGCCAGCGAACGCCTGCTGAGCCAGGTATCGGTAGGTGCGATCGGCCGCCAGCTTGGACGGCCGGTGCGCTGGCAGCTGGCTCAGCAGGGACGGGTAACGCTCGGTTTGCGCTACTGGTACGGCGGCCGGCTTGCCAGCGAGGAGGTACGCAGGATGCTGGAGGTGCTCGAGCGTCATGCCGGCGACGATGCGCTGCTGGAAGAGGTCTGCAAGCACCAGGTGCTGTTCGGCGACCTGCTGCAGGTTCGCGGCCTGCTCCCGCCATCGCTGTTCAACCAGGCGCTGATCGATTTCGATCCGGAGTCTCAATCGCTCGGTCAGCATCTGCTGCAACGTGGGGTGATCACTGACGAGGTGCTGCAGCAGGCCTTGCGTGAGCAGGCCGAGGAGCAGCACGAGTCATATCGCATAGTGGAGGCTCTGGCATGAGGCATTTGCTCGGTTTTTCCCTCGCTGCCTGCCTGTTTGCGCCGGCGACCTTCGCTGCCGAAGCGTTGACGGAGTTTCAGCAGTTTCGTAGCTACCCCTTTCTTGATCGCGCCTACCGTGAGGCGCAGCGCCAGAACTGGACGGAGGTGGAGCGCCTCATGCGCCATCTGCTCGAGCGCGTGCCGAACAACGACGAGGCCCGCAGCTTGCTGGTAGAGGCATTGGCCAAGCAACGGCGTTACCGTGATTCCGAAGAGTTGGCGGCGCAACTGAGCGATGGGCATGAGGCGCTGTTCGAGCTGCGTCTGGCCTGGATCGAGCAGGATCCGCCGCCCAGCGAGCAGGTGGAACGTTGGCTGGAGGAGAGCGAGGGGGATCAGCGGGTGCGTCTGTGGCAAGCCTACAGCCTGACCCTGGCCAAGTTCGGAGGTGCCAAACGCGCATTGGACTGGCTCAACCAAGTGCCGGTGCGCGGTGATGGTGCTGCCATGCGCATGGCCCGAGCCAACTGGGCGGAACGCTTGCGTGATTGGGAGACCAGTGAGACGCAGTTGGCCCCGTTGGAGGCGCAAGGGAATCTCGACCCGGAAGACTGGCAGCGCTTGGCCAATGCCCGTGTGCAACTGCTCGATGAGGCCGGCCTGCAACGTCTGCTGGAGCGGCCGCCATCAGCCGATGCGGAAAAACGCGTGCGCCTGGCCATGCTCGACCGGGCTGTGGCTCTGGGGCGACCGGGTATGGCGCAGCGTTGGTTGAACAGTCTGCCCGAGGCCGATCGCGACACGGTGCAGGAGCGTACGCGTGTCTGGGAGTTGGCCCGTCAGGGCGGCAACAGCCAGCAGGTACGCGAGTTGAGCGAACAACTCGGACGGCCCTGTCTGGAAACCGCCGAATGGCTTTCGCGCCATGACCGGGAGTCGGCATTGCAGGAACTGCGTGGTTGCCGTGCAGAGGACGATCCCCAGACCTGGCTGGTACTGGCCCAGCGTCTGAGCGCCACTGACTTGTTGGCAGGCCAGACGCTTCCCGAACCCTGGGAGTCCTCGCGGCATGAGCGTCTGCTGGAGGCCTGGCACGCGCAGGGACGTGACGATCTGGCCCTGGCCTGGCTGGCGCGTCAGCCGCAGACACCAGCGCTATCGCGGCGCCGTGCGGAACTGCTGCAGGCCTCCGGGCAGTTGCAGGCGGCCGAGCGTCAGTGGCTGGATGACTACCGACGGACAGGTGACCTGCAGGCGTTGGATCAGGCCAGTTTCCTGGCGTTGCAGGCCGGACGACGCGAGGATGCCCGGCAGTGGCTGGAGCAGGCGTTCGAGAAGCGTCGCGGCAAGCTGCCGACAGCCTTGCTGCAGCGCCTGGGCGGGCTCTATACCGAGGCGGGGTCGACCTTCGAGCCGATTCGAGCGCGTGCGCTGCTGCCACATCTGGACGCGCAAGGTCGAGTGGCGCTGTTTGGGCGACTGGCTGAAAGCGGTGATTGCGCCTGGGTCAGCCAGGCGATTGGCGATTCGCCGCAAAACCCAGGCGAATTGCGCGTGCTGGGGCGTTGTGCCATGTCGCAGCGGCCCGGCGAGGCCGTGGTGTTTTATCGCACGGCACTGGCTCAAGGCGACGAAGCCAGTCGCCTGCCGCTGGCGTACGCCTTGGAGGCTGCCGGCGATGCGCCCGGTGCTCTGCGCATCTGGCGCCAATTGCCGTTGCCGCAGCTCGATCATATCGCCCTCCTGACGGCTGCCCGTAGCGCGCTGGGCGCGGGGGATTTGGCTACCGCCGAGCAATACTGGCAGCGTGCTGAGGCCAGGAGTGCGGACGATTGGGCACTCGGCGCGGCCATCGCTCAGGCTCATGGCGACCTGCCGCTGGCGCTGCAGCGCCAGCGCACGGCATTGACCCTACGACCGAATGCCAGTCACTACTACGCGGCGGCGGCAACTGCGCAGGCAGCAGGCGAGGCGCAGCAAAGTAGCGACTGGCTGGCCGAGGCCGTGCGCCTCGATCCGCAACAGCCACGTTACAACGCCGATTACGCCATGCGCCTGGCCGCTGCCCGGACGCCTGATGAGCGACGGACTTCGATAGCGCGGCTGGAACGGGCGACGCACGACTATCCTGAGGATTATCGCCTGGGTGAGACGCTGGCCTGGCGCTATGACGAAGCTGAAGACAGCGCTGCGGCGCGCCGCGAACTACGCCGGGTGATCGACCTGGAGCAGGAACCGGTCGCCGCTGACGACGAGTACGGCAGTATGGAGGCGCGCCGTTATCGCCAGCGTCGCGCTCATGAAACGCTGTCGCGGCGTGACAGCTTCACCCTCGCCAGTACCTGGTCGCCGGCTGGCGTGACCAGTGTTGCGACGCCCAGTGGCAGTTCTGCGGGCGGGCAGCGCCGGGCGTCCTCGCAGAACGTGCAGATGGCCATCTGGGATCATGCGCTGGGCGAGGAGCCGACGCGCAACGGCAGCAGCCTGTCCGTCTACGGTCGTGCACTGGCCGGGGCTAACGGGCGCAAGCTTTACAACCAGTATCTCGCCGCTGGTGTTGGGCTGCGTTACAAGCCCTTCGGCGAACTCAACCTCAATCTCTACGCTGAGCTGTACAAGCAGAATGAGTATCCGGATGGAGGTTTCGACGGCGAGCGCTGGAACAAGATCTGGACACCGGAGAAGTTCGAGCGCCGGGTTCGTCATCGTGATCGTTACGCGCAGACCTCGACGGATTATCTGCTGCGCGCCACCGCCTCCTTTCTCGACCAGGGGGCGTACCGCAACGACTGGCGTATCGACGAGCAGGCGTGGAGCGAGCGCTCCCTTTATCTGGACGCGGCCTGGTGGACCAAGGCGGGCGACCATCAATGGTTGTCCCGTTTCCAGCAAGGGCATGTCTGGAAGCTGCACACCGAGAGCGCACAGACATTGATGCTGTACGGCTTCGGTGAGTTCAGCATGCAGGATCCGGACAACGACTGGCGGCAGGATCTGCGCAGCGGTATCGGTCTACGCTGGCAACTGTGGTACGGCGACAGTCGCTATAACGCCTTTCCTGCCCATGTCACGGTACGCACCGAGTACCAGCTGGGGTTGGGTGGCAATCTTTACGAGCGTGCCAATGGCTGGCTGCTCGGGGTAGAGGTGAACTTCTGATGCGGCATCTACTGATAGGCTTCCTGCTGAGCATGATCCTGGCACAGGCCAATGCCGAGGAGCGCCTGTTCTTTCAGCCGCTGAACGTGGATAGCAGTATCGATCAGCAAACCTGGGAGCGTATCTGGCGCAGCACTGCCCAAGCAGGCGTGAAGGTCGTGGTGGTGCAGTGGACCGCGCACGGCGAATCGACGTTTGGTGGGCGCGATGGCTGGCTGGCCAACAGTTTACGCGCGGCCCAGGAGCAGGGGTTGCAGTTGGTGCTGGGGCTGTACATGGATCCGGCCTACTACCAGCGCCATGCGGAGCTGGATGGCCCGGGGCTGGAGGCGTATTGGCAATATCAGCTCGGGCTTTCCCTGGCACAGCAACGTCTGTTACGTGAGCAGTGGCAGCTACCGGTGGTTGGCTGGTATCTGCCGATGGAACTCGATGATGTGCAATTCCAGGCACCTGAGCGCCGTCGGGTGCTGTACCGTCAGTTGCAGAACTTCGCCACCAAGCTGGATGCGCCCCTGCACGTGAGCGCCTATACCGGTGCGCGCCTGGCGCCTGATATTTATGCGGCCTGGCTCTACGAGCTGCAGTCGCTGGGGTTGGCCGTGTGGTGGCAGGACGGTGAGGGCACCGGCAACCTGTCGAAGACCGTGCGCCGCGCTTATGGTCAGGCTCTGCCCTGTGAGGTGGGCATCATCCGTGAAGCTTTCCGCCAGGTCAGTGGCGACGGCGAGCCGTTTCGCGCAGAGCCTGTTGAGCCGAAACGCATCTATCCCGAATGCCACGCAGATGCGCTGTTCTCATTAGGCTATCGCCCATGGGGGGCGCCATTGCGCGAGAACAGATAAACAAAACCCCGCTCAAGGCGGGGTTTTGTTTTATGCAGGCAGAGACGTCAGATCAGCTCGCCCCACATGTCGTATTCGTCGGCATCGACGATGCGTACACGCACCTTGTCGCCCGGTTTGACGTTGGTGGAGTCGATGAACACGCTGCCGTCGATCTCCGGGGCGTCGGCCCAGGAACGGGCTACGGCGCCTTCACCGTCCACTTCGTCGACCAGCACGTCCATCTCCAGACCGATCTTGGCCTGCAGGCGCGCAGAGCTGATCGCCTGCTGATGCGCCATGAAGCGCTCCCAGCGCTCCTGTTTGACGTCATCCGGTACCGGTTCCAGGCCCAGGTCGTTGGCGGGTGCGCCTTCTACCGGCGAATACTGGAAGCAGCCTACGCGGTCGAGCTGCGCCTCGGTCAGCCAGTCGAGCAGGTACTGGAAGTCTTCTTCGGTTTCGCCGGGGAAACCGACGATGAAGGTAGAGCGAATGGTCAGCTCGGGGCAGATCTCGCGCCATTTCTTGATGCGCGCCAGAGTCTTGTCTTCGAAGGCCGGACGCTTCATCGACTTGAGCACTTTCGGGCTGGCGTGCTGGAAGGGGATGTCCAGGTACGGCAGCAGCTTGCCGGCGGCCATCAGCGGAATCACGTCATCGACGTTGGGGTAGGGATAGACGTAGTGCAGACGCACCCACACGCCCATGGACGACAGCGCCTCGCACAGCTCGAGCATACGCGTCTTCACCGGCTGGCCGTTCCAGAAGTCCAGCTTGTACTTGAGGTCGACGCCATAGGCGCTGGTGTCCTGGCTGATCACCAGCAGTTCCTTGACGCCGGCCTTGACCAGGCGCTCGGCTTCGCTGAGCACGTCGCCCACCGGACGGCTGACCAGCTTGCCGCGCATGGACGGGATGATGCAGAAGCTGCAGGTATGGTTGCAGCCTTCGGAAATCTTCAGGTAGGCGTAATGGCGCGGGGTGAGCTTGATGCCCTGCGGCGGCACCAGGTCGATCAGCGGGTTGTGCTCGGTCTTCGGCGGGATCACCTCGTGCACCGCACTGACCACCTGCTCGTACTGCTGCGGGCCGGTGACGGCCAGTACGCTCGGATGTACGTCGCGGATACTGTCTTCGGCCACGCCCATGCAACCGGTGACGATCACCTTGCCGTTCTCTGCCAGCGCCTCGCCGATGGCGTCCAGCGACTCGGCCTTGGCGCTGTCGATGAAGCCACAGGTATTGACCACCACCACGTCGGCATCCTGGTAGGTCGGTACGATCTCGTAACCTTCCATACGCAGTTGGGTCAGGATGCGTTCGGAGTCGACGGTTGCTTTCGGGCAGCCGAGGCTGACGAATCCGACTTTCGGGGTGGCGCTGGACATGCGGGCTAACCTCTAACGGGCGCCTGGCTGGCGCCTCTGATCAAAAAGTGCGCAATTCTAGCGGCGGTTCGGGCACTTGACCAGAGGCGCCGTCACCTCAATTGCGCCCCGGCAGCATGCGCGTCAGGGTGTTATCGCGCACCACGTAATGGTGGTACAGGCCGGCGAGCGCATGCAGGCCAATCAGCCAGTAACCGGCGGTACCGGCCAGTTCGTGCAGTTCCTTGATCTGTGCGGCCAGCTCCTTGTTTGGGCCGATCAGTGCAGGCAGCTCCAGGCCGAAGAAGGGGATGGGCTTGCCGGCGGCGCTGAGAATCAGCCATCCGGCCAGCGGCGCGCCGATCATCAGGGCATACAACGCCAGGTGCATGAGCTTGGCGAGCAGGTTCTGCCAGCTCGGTGGCGCGGGTTGGATGGCCGGCGTAGGGCTCAGCGCACGGGCGAGCAAGCGCAGCCAGACCAGGGCGAAAACGCTCAGGCCGAGCATGAAGTGCCACTGCTTGAGCAGTTCGCGGGTATCGCTGCCCTTGGGGAAATTGCCCTTGAGCTCGATGCAGGCGTAAACGGCGGCGATCAGAATCAGCATCAGCCAGTGCAGGCCAATGGACAGGCTTCCATAGCGTGCTGGGGTGTTCTTCCAGTTCATACAGGCTTCCTCGGTAATGTCCTGCGTCTGCGGCAGGTGTCTCCAGCATAGGCTTGCTTGGCTTATATGAAGATGAGGAAGATCAATATCCGGAAACGAAAAAGGCCACTCGATCGAGTGGCCTTTTTCTGAAGGTGGTTGCGGGAGCAGGATTTGAACCTACGACCTTCGGGTTATGAGCCCGACGAGCTACCAGACTGCTCCATCCCGCGCCGGCAATTCTACGCTTGCTTAAAATGTTGTCAATCGATTTGTTCGCTTTGATCGAAAAAATTAATTTTTCACCAAAGCAAAAAGGCCACTCGATTGAGTGGCCTTTCCGTGAAGCTGGTTGCGGGAGCAGGATTTGAACCTACGACCTTCGGGTTATGAGCCCGACGAGCTACCAGACTGCTCCATCCCGCGTCTGTGGGGCGGCATTCTACAGCCAGATGCTCGGCTGTCAACCGCTATTTTCAAGAAAAGTGTTTTCAACTCAGGTGCTTAGCGTTAAACAACTGTTAGACTTCCTGGCTCCAGGCCAGGCTGGACAAGGCTTCCGAGGGTGTTGTGCGCAAGATAATCCACGTCGACTGCGACTGCTTTTACGCCGCCATCGAGATGCGTGACGACCCGAGTCTGGCCAGTCGTCCGCTGGCGGTTGGTGGCTCGGCCGAGCGGCGTGGGGTGATTGCCACCTGCAACTACGAGGCGCGTGCTTATGGCGTGCGCTCGGCGATGTCGTCGCGGCATGCGCTGAAACTGTGCCCGGATCTGTTGATCGTCAAACCACGTTTCGAGGTGTACCGCAGTGTCTCGCGGGAAATTCACGGTATCTTCCGCCAGTTCACTGACCTGATCGAGCCATTGTCGCTGGATGAGGCCTATCTCGATGTCAGCGACTCGCCGCATTTTTCTGGCAGCGCGACGCGCATCGCCCAGGAGATTCGCCGGCGTGTGGCGCAGGAACTGCACATCACGGTGTCGGCTGGCGTGGCGCCGAACAAGTTTCTGGCCAAGATCGCCAGTGACTGGCGCAAACCCAATGGGCTGTTCGTCATCACCCCGGATCAGGTGGATGATTTCGTCGCGGCGTTGCCGGTGAGCAAGCTGCATGGCGTTGGCAAGGTCACGGCAGACAAGCTGACGCGTCTGGGCATTCGTACCTGCCTGGATTTGCGCGAATGGAACAAGCTGGCGCTGGTGCGCGAGTTCGGCAGTTTTGGCGAACGTCTATGGCGGCTGGCGCATGGTATCGACGAGCGTGCGGTGCAGGTGGACAGCCGTCGGCAGTCGTTGAGCGTCGAGAATACCTACGATCAGGACTTGCCGGATCTGGACAGCTGCCTGGAGAAGTTGCCGGCGCTACTCGAGGAGATGAACGGCCGTCTGCTGCGCCTGGATTCGAGCTATCGGCCGGACAAACCCTTCGTCAAGGTCAAGTTCCATGACTTTACCCAGACCACTCTGGAGCAGGCCGGCGCCAGCCGCGACCTGGAGAGTTATCGGCAATTGCTGAGCAATGCCTTTGCGCGCGGCGGCAAGCCGGTGCGCCTGCTCGGGGTTGGTGTCAGGCTGCACGATCTGCGGGGGCGTCAGGAACAACTGGATTTGTTCGCGTAGTCCTGGCGTGTAGGGCGGGTGCAACCCGCCATCCGTCGTCAATCCGGCGGGTTTTCCCCGCCCTGCGAAACATGCAGTGGCTTCTATTCAGCCCACAGGCGAATCGGCTTGCCGCTGGCCGGCCACAGTTGCAACTGACCGATGCCATTGAAGTCCCAGCGCTGCACTTCGCCCAAGGCTGCCAGGAAGCGTTGTTCCTGCTCCATCAGTGCTGGGGCGCACATCTTGCGGGTGCTGCCTGGGGCGTCGAAGCGGATGGCGTCACCTTTGAGCGTATAACCGGCGAACCAGTGGTTGCAGCCGGCATGCCCATGGGCGCGACCATCCGCGGCGAAGGTGATGGTCAGGTGGCTGCGATCGATCAGCGGGCGTTCGCCAATCCATTCCACGCGGTAGCTGCGTTCGGTTTCCAGTTGCGGTGCGTCGCTGGCGCAGCCTGCCAGCGTGGCGGCGAGCAGGGCGAGGGGCAGGGCGCGGTACATGGTGTCAGGCCTCCTGGCAGGTTCGACACAGATGGCGGCCGGCGTCGCTACGCCAGCCCAGTTCGGCGATGCGGGCCTCGGCAGCTGGCGCTTGCGCGGCCTTGCCAAGCGCCGCGTCGACGGCGAATTCGAAATCCAGCTGCTTGCCGCAACCGTCGCAGTTCACTTGCCAGTTATGGATGGCCAGCTCCTTGAATTGCGGGCCTTTGCACACGGCCAGCCACTGACCGGGCGGGTTGATCAGGTGGCGAACCTTTTCCACGTCCAGGCGCATGTGCAGGTCGCGACTGCCTTTGAGGGTGACCAGCAGCGTGTCATTGGCCTGGATCGAGCCACCGTTGCCGGTGACTTGATAGCGGCCTGGCGCCAGGGCGCGGCATTCGGTGAGGGTGTGTTGCGGGTTGAGCAGGGAATAACGGAAATCGTGTTCGGCCATGGGTCCTCCGGATCAGCCGGCATGCTATCACGCGCCGGCCTTGACCTCATTGCTCGGGCTTCCAGCGTTCCAGGCGGCGATGTTGTCCAGCGTAGTGCGGGCGATGGCGCCAAGCGCTTCGCGAGTGAGAAAGGCCTGGTGCGCGGTAATGATGACGTTGGGGAAACTCAGCAGGCGGGCCAGGGTGTCGTCCTGTAGTGGCAGGTCGGAGTGATCCTCGAAGAACAGCTCCGATTCCTCTTCGTAGACGTCCAGGCCCAGGTAGCCGAGCTGGCCGCTTTTCAGTGCCTCGATCAGGGCCGGGGCATCGACCAGCGCGCCGCGACCGGTATTGATCAGCATCGCGCCGCGTTTCATCTGGGCCAGGCGCGCACTGTCTATCAGGTGGTAGCTATCGTCGGTCAGCGGGCAGTGCAGGCTGAGGATGTCGCTGCTGGCGATCACTTCGTCCAGTGGTGCCTGGCGTGCGCCCAGGGCATCGAGTCCGCTCAGCGGGAACGGATCGTAGATCAGTACCTGGCAACCGAAGCCATGCATGATGCCGGCGAATACCTGGCCGATCTTGCCGCCACCGATCACGCCGACGGTCTTGCCGTGTAGGTCGAAGCCGGTCAGGCCGTGCAGGGAGAAATCCCCCTCGCGGGTGCGGTTGAAGGCGCGATGAGTACGGCGGTTCAGCGCCAGAACCAGTGCTACGGCGTGTTCGGCCACGGCATGCGGTGAATAGGCCGGTACGCGTACCACTGGCAGGCCGAGGTGCTGCGCTGCTGCCAGGTCGACATGGTTGTAGCCGGCCGAGCGAAGGGCGATCAGGCGCGTGCCGTTGGCAGCCAGTTGTTCCAGCACCGTGGCTGACAGGTCGTCATTGATGAAGGCGCAGACCACTTCGCAGCCGTTGGCCAGCGCCACGCTGTCGACCGTCAGGCGCGTGTCGTGAAACTGCAGGTGCCAGTCAGGCGGGCAGTTCGCTGCGAGGAACGAGTCGCGGTCGTAGGGCTTGCTGCTGAACAGGCAGATACGCATCTCAGCTCCTCAAGCACTTTGTGCTGCGGCTTCGGTCAGGCGCGCGATGGCATCGTCCAGATCGTCCAGCGCGCGTTGGGCTTCAGGATCGTCCTGCTTGAGCAGCGTCTCGCTGCGTTGGCAGGCGGCGCGCAGTTGCGGAACGCCGCAGTAGCGAGTGGCGCCGTGCAGGCGATGGACTCGCTCGATCAGCGCGGTACGTTCGCCGGCGTCGCGAGCCTGGCGAATGGCTTGGCGATCACCGGGCAAGCCGGCCAGCAACATGCTCAGCATGTCGGCTGCGAGGTCGGCCTTGCCAGCTGCCAGGCGCAGGCCTTCCTCGGCATCGAGGATCTTGGGTTGCGATGGTGTCGGTGCAGGTGTCGCGATCTTGCTGCTGGGCTGGTTGCGCAGGTTCAGTCCCGTCCACTTGAGTACGACCTGAGCCAGTTGGCGTTCGTTGATCGGCTTGGTCAGGTAGTCATCCAGGCCGCTTTGCAGCAGGGCACGCTTCTCGTTGGCCAGGGCATGGGCGGTGAGGGCGATGATCGGCGTGGCGCTACGGCCCTGTTCGCTTTCCCACTGGCGGATCGCTTCGGTGGCCTCGCGGCCGTCCATGCCGGGCATCTGCACGTCCATGAACACCAGGTCGAAATTGTCCTCTCGTACCGCGTCGATGGCGGCGTAACCGCTGTCCACGGCCTTGACCTGGGCGCCCAGGTCATCGAGCAGGGTCTGCACCAGCAGCAGGTTGGCCGGGTTGTCGTCGACGCAGAGAATCTTCGGCCGACGTGTTTCGTTCATCACCACCGGTTCGTTGACCGGGCGCTGTGGGCAGACCATCTCGACCAAGGCCTTGTGCAGCTTGCGCGTGCAAGGCGGCTTGGCCTGCAACTGGGTGTAGGCATCAGGCAGCGATTCGTGAAACAGCCCCAGTTCGGTGGTCGGGCACAGTACCAACGCCTTGCAGCCGAGGCGGTCGAGATCCCAGATGCGCTGGCCAAGTGCGTCGGGCTGTAATTGGCCGGCGGTGAGCCCCAGCACGGCGAGGCTCAGCGGATGTTCGCGCTGCTGTTGATCGAGCACGGCCTCGAACAGTTGGCCCAGGTCGGCGAAGCATTCCACCTCGAGGCCGCAGTCCTCCAGTTGGTGAGCCAAGGCCTGGCGCGCCAGTTCGTGGCTTTCCAGTACGGCCACGCGGCGCCCTTGCAGTGGTGCGCGGGGCAGATCCTCGGCGTCGTCGCGGGCTTTGGGCAGGGTCAGGCTGATCCAGAATTCCGAGCCTTCGCCGGGCGTGCTGTCGACGCCGATTTCGCCGCCCATCTGTTCGATCAGGCGCTTGGAGATCACCAGGCCCAAACCAGTGCCACCGGCCTGGCGGCTGAGCGAGTTGTCGGCCTGGCTGAAGGCCTGGAACAAAGCGCGCAGGTCTTCATCCGACAGGCCGATGCCGGTGTCCATCACGCTGATGCGCAGTTGCGCGCTGTCGGCGCTCTCGTCCTCGACCATCGCACGCATGACGATGGTGCCCTCGCGGGTGAACTTGATCGCGTTGCTCACCAGGTTGGTCAGTACCTGCTTCAGGCGCTGCGGGTCGCCGCGCAGGGCCAGCGGGGTGTCGCGATAGATCAGGCTGACCAGCTCCAGCTGCTTTTCATGGGCGGCAGGGGCGAGGATGGTCAGGGTGTCCTGCAGCAGATCGCGCAGGTTGAAGGGGATGGATTCGAGCACCAGCTTGCCGGCCTCGATCTTGGAGAAATCGAGCACCTC
>Ga0206116_1000430_pt1 | contig 45581 bp, 46 predicted proteins | sample 3A1Ametagenome_FD_178000 | JGI IMG/M metagenome (GOLD analysis project Ga0206116, IMG submission 178000) | Enriched microbial communities from leaf-cutter ant dump, University of Wisconsin, Madison, United States - 3A1A | ecosystem: Environmental > Terrestrial > Nest > Insects nest > Nest dump...
AAATATTTTTTTACTATATTTGACATAGATATTGGTTTGTTTGGCGACTTCAAGATACTGTATTTCAGTATCTTGACCAATATCTAATCAATATATTTTGCTAAAATAATTACACCCAACGGGTTAATATCAATAAAAAAAATATTGGTTTCATTGATTTCATTTGTAGATTTTTTTGGGTTCGGGCATTTCGTATTGCAGCTAACGGGCCGCATATTGGCGATAGTGGCGGATTAGAAAGCCAAAACTTTCAATTTTACACTAAGCTAAGTAACAGCCTTTTAATATTTTCTAAATTTATGAAAATTGGAAATATAAAAGGCTGTTGCGACAAAAAAAGGAGAAACATTCACTTTCTCGCTTAAACCGCCATTTCGCCAATATGATGTTGTTACGCAATCCGCTTCGCTACTTGCGTAACAATGTTCCGGGCGGATACTCCGCTTCTTGTAACGCAGTCGCTACGCGAACAGCGTACAACAAGCGATTTTGCAAAATCCGAATTTGAATAAATTCAATTCGTACTTCGCAAATCCGCCCGGAACATTACACGCAGTATTAACCTTTTTTATATGTTGTAGTTTTCTTATCTCCAACCTTAGAAATTAATCCGCTTTCAACAGCATTTTTTAAATCACGACTTGCTGTAGCAGAAGAAATATCTTTAAAATAATTCATATAATCTTTTCGACTAAAGTCACTAGTATAGTTTTCTAAGAAAATTTGAATTCTATCTTTATCCGTTAATTTTTTTGTTGAATTTTGAAGCAATTCTTCTAAGGATGTTTCAATAATCCTCAACATATATTCTATAAACTTTGTAGACTTTCCTTCTTTATCAGAAAGTGATAAAGCGCTATAATATTCGTTCTGATTTTTTGAAATTAAGGTTTCAAATGGTAAAAACTCAAAAATAGGATAGTCTTGCAGTAAAATTAATGTTTGCCACAACCTTCCCATTCTTCCATTTCCATCTAAAAAAGGATGAATAAATTCCATTTCATAATGAAAAACGCAACTTTTTATTAATGTTAATTCATTCTTGTCTTTCAAATACTCAAATAAATCCTTCATCAAATAAGGTACGTTTTCGTGAGGCGGAGCAATATGTTCCACTTTTGAACTTTTTACTATTCCAACACTTTGATTTCTATATTTGCCAGGCTCTTTGATTAATTTTTGCAATAATAATTTATGCGCTTTTAAAAAATCTTTTTCGATTTCAGGTTTTAGTTTATTAATGTTTTTGTAAACTACTAAAGCATTTAAAACTTCCAAAATATCTTTTTCGGGACCAACAACTCTTTTATTTTCTAAAATGGCTGTAATCTGTTCTTCTGACAAGGTATTACCTTCAATACTTAATGAAGAATGAATAGTTTTAATTTGATTCTGTTTTCTTAATGTTGGATTCGTTTTGATTAAATATTTGGCATTTACTTCTCCAATTTTTTCTGAAATAGAAGTAATATATTTTAAAATTTCTGCTGTTATTTCATAAGGAGGTTTCATATTATGATACTATCATTTGATACTATCACAAATTTAGAATTTATATTTGGATTTAAGCGTGAAGTTTAGGAAGCATTGCAGCTTACATCAATCTGTGAAAAAAGCCCACAAACTCTTTTCAAATATAGTAATTATATTAAAATTATAAAGTATTCAAAAATCAAAGTTTATGTCTATTTCTTTTATGGAGTAGAGGAGACCTGGTTGTTCATCCTCAGTTCTACGGGCAAGCCATAACTAGCTTGCGAGATTAGTGTAACTAAAGCTTAGTTATTTTAGCGGAAATTAGAAGTGATTTAGTTTATTAATCGTAATGAAATCTACATTTTGCAATCAGAATTTCATCCTCGTTATATTTATAAATTAATCTATGTTCATCGTCAATTCTTATTGACCAAAATCCAGAATATTTATGTTTTAAAGGTTCTGGTTTTCCAATTCCTTCAAAAGGGTTTCTAGAGATATCTTTTAATAAATCATTAATACGTTTTAATTTCTTTTTATCCGTTTTCTGCCAATACAGAAAATCTTCCCAAGATTCATCTGCAAAAATATATTTCATTATTCTTCTATAAGATCTTTAGAAAATGATTTACCACTTTTTAATTTTTCAATGGCAGTATCTAAACGCATTTCATTTTTTCTTGATGATAACTCATAATTTGTTGCCATTAAAGAATTATATTCTTCTAATGACATTACAACGATTCCAGAATCTTTTCCACGATTAATAATTAAAGTTTCAAAGTTCTTGGTAACTTTATCTAAGTAGGATTTTATGTCTTTTCTAAAATCAGAAACACTAGTGATTATCATATTTTGTATTTTTATTTGTACAAATATTTGTACAAAATTCATGCTATGCAAATTTACAAAGTATGTTTGGAGGATATTTCAGCTAACCACAGTCTTTGAACAACTCCATAAACTGCTTTCAAATATAGAAAATATATTATATGTGATAAAATGACGAAAATAATTTAATTCTAAGGTAGCGGCAGACAAAAAGCAGTGCAACCCAACGATGAGCACTACTTGCTATACAAATCTTCATAAAAGATAACTCCACAACCAATAAACATAGCTCCAATAGGTGGAGCATGCTCTGAGGTACTCGAATTGTTCAACGGGCTTTAGCTCAATTATTTTTATATCTTTTTTGGAATCGATGAGTACTTCGTAGTTCATCTCTAGTCCTCCCGACAAGACGAACAGAGCTTGAGAGATCAGCGTAGCTAAAGCTTAGTTATTTTCTGCTGGCCGACTTTCGGTCTTACTATTTTATTTTTTGTGTAGCATTGGCAAAATTTAAAAATTTCTTCGGACTGAAAAGCAAGCTCTTTACGCATTTTTTGCTGGCTTTGTGCGTTTGCTAAAATGCGTAATGTGCTTGCTTGTATTTCACTCAAATACAGTTATTAAATAAAGAATAGGATGAACTATTTTTTTCGATAAGCCCAATAAAACACCTGTGGTAAAACTGTAAGTGAAAGCACCATACAAATCAGTAATCCTCCAACAATCATAATAGCTAATGGTTTTTGGATTTCAGAGCCCATTCCTGATGAAAGTGCAGCAGGAAGCAGTCCTAAAGATCCCATTAAGGCAATCATCACAATCGGACGAATTCTATCGTAAACTCCGTTTGAAATCGCATCTTTGAGCTTCATTTTCCGTAGATTATCTTTCATTACAGCTATCAGAATAATACTGTTTATGGTATTTACTCCAAAGAGAATAATAAATCCGATTCCGGCTGAAATTCCGAAAACCGTTCCTGTAAGCCAAAGCGAAATAAATCCTCCCACAAAAGCAAACGGAATCGTACTAGCTGCAATAAGTGTATCTTTAATTGTTCCGAAATTGAAATACAACAAAAACAAAATCAATAATAAAACAGCAGGAACAATCACAGCCAACTGAGCTGTTGCACGTTCCTTACTTTCAAATTCTCCAGCCCAAACCACTTTATTTTCTTCAGGAATATCCACTTTTTCGGCTACTTTGGCTTTTGCTTCTGCAATGGTACTTCCCAAATCACGTCCTTCAATACTAAATCCAACTGCAATATAGCGACTGCTTCCATCACGATAAATAAACGTAGGTCCTGTAATATAACTGATTGTGGCAATTTCACGTAACGGGATTTTCTTTCCAAATCCTGTCGGAATCAAAATATCTCCGATTTTTTCCTCATCATCACGATATTCTTTTGCAAAGCGAATACGTACATCAAACATTCGGTCTTCTTCATAAAAAGTCGTGGCTGCACTGCCTCCAATTGCCATTTCTACCACAGCTTGTGCATTTGCCATATCCACTCCATAACGAGCCATTTTGTGATCGTGAAGCTGAATCCGAAGTTCGGGAAGTCCGATATTTCGATAGACATTCAAATCTTCGATTCCCTCCACATCTTTAATTGCATCTGCTACCTGATCTGCATATTCTTCAAGTTGAAACAAATCATTTCCGAAGATTTTTACCACAAGCGAACTCTTAACTCCTGCTACATATTCCTCCACATTATCCTGAATCGGTTGACTAAAACCGAAAACAATTCCGGGATACGTCTGTAATTCCGAACGCATTTCTTCAATCAAACCTTCTTTGGATAATTTTCTTTTCCATTCTTTTTCAGGATGGAGTTGAATGTGAAATTCAATATTGAAAAATCCTGTCGGATCAGTTCCGTCATTGGGTCTTCCGACTTGATTCAAAACAAATTTTACTTCTTCAAAACCACGAATTTTATCTTTCATTTCTTTGGCTAAACGAGTTGCTTCCTGAATATTCACACTATTTGGAAGCGTTGCTCGTACATACAAAGCTCCTTCGTTTAGTTTCGGAATAAATTCTGTTCCATAATTCATAAATCGGATTCCACAAATCGCAATCAACGCCACGAAACCTAAAATAGTAGCTTTTTTGTGTCTTTCGCTCCACGAAAACATTTTGAACATGTATTTCTTGAAAAATATCGAAATGAAATTTTCTTTTTCAATGATATTCTTACGAAGTAAAACCTTACACATCACAGGAACATACGTAATACTTAATATAAGTGACCCTAAAAGTGCATAACCTAAAGTGAAAGCAAGTGGGGAAAACATTTTTCCTTCTACTTTTTGGAAAGAAAAAATCGGAATCAACGCCACAATCAGGATGATTTGTGCAAAAACAATGTATCCGGCCACGCTTCCAGCACTTTTTTTGATAAGTCCCGATTTCGACATTTTATTGAAAACTGGCATTCCGACTTTGTGGGCTTTCTTTTCCATTGCCACAAAAACGGTTTCGACAATGACGAGTGTTCCTTCCAAAAGCAATCCGAAATCAATAGCTCCCATCGAAATCAAATTGGCTGGTAATCCCTGAATTCGCAACATCATAATCGCAAACAAAAACGAAAGTGGAATCACAGAAGCCACAATCACAGTCGTTCTCCAGTTGTACAAAAAGACAAATACGATAACCGAAACGAGGAAAATTCCTTCAATAATATTTTTTGCAACGGTGTTTACGGTTGCATTTACGAGTTCGGTTCTGTCGATAAAAGGTTCGATTTTTACATCTTTCGGTAAGATAGTATTATTGAGCTCTTCGATTTTTTCTTTCAATCTCGGAATCACATCTCCCGGATTTTCTCCACGAAGCATAATCACCACTCCTTGTACCAAATCGTCATCATCCTGAAGTCCGACTTGTCCTAATCTTGGCTTAGCTGAAATCTCCACTTGAGCTACGTGTTTTACCAAAATAGGGGTGCTTCCACGAACTTCAATCAGAATATTTTCGATGTCATCAACACTTTCCAAAAGTCCAACTCCACGAACCACATAAGCTTGGGCACCTCTCTCAATCACATCTCCTCCAACATTGATATTGCTCTTGGAAACAGCCTCATAAACATCTAAAGGTGAAAGGTCATAATTGGCTAATTCAGTCGGATTGATTTTTATTTCATAAATTTTTTCTTCTCCTCCAAAACTCACAATATCAGCCACTCCCGGAACAGAAACTAATTCTCTTTCGATAATCCAATCCTGAATGGCAGTTACTTCTTTTATCGGTTTATCACTTCGGATGACATATCGGAAAATTTCTCCTGTTGCTCCGTAAGGTGGTTCAATTTCTGCATCAGCTCCATCGGGCAAATCAATGCCCTGAAGTCGGTTTGAAGCGTATTGTTGTGCATAAAAATCATCAACATCATCTTCAAAAATTACAGTAACAACGGATAATCCGAATAATGAAATCGAACGAACATCCGATTTTCTCGGAATTGTATTCATCTGTTTCATTAACGGAAGTGTAACGAATTTCTCGATTTCCTCTGCACTTCTACCTGGCCATTGTGTAATGATTCTGGCTCTGGTGTTGGTTACATCAGGAAATGCCTCAATAGGTGTGTTTTTTAAACTGATAACTCCTATAATGACCAATAATCCCGTGAGGAAAAAAATGATAATCGGGTTTTTCAGAGAAAAAGCAACTATATTTTGAATGAATTTTTGCATAATCTATTCTCTATTTTCTTTGTTCGGTTGTCTTAATTATTAAGGGATTCAAAAATCAACAATTGGTTTTTTGTGATGATTTTTTCGTTTTCTGAAAGCCCTTTTTTAAGATAAGTTGTGTTGTTTTTCTTGTTCAGAATTTCCACTTCACGAACTTCGATATGGCAATCGTCTTTGTAAACCAATACATAATTTTTGTTATTGAAAAACACAATAGATGAAGTAGGAACAGCAACTTCCTGTTGATTTAAATTCTTAAGAGCAGTAATGTCTGCCAGCATTCCGGGTTTTAGTTTGAAATCTTTGTTGTTCAAAACAATTCGAGCTTTTAAAACGCGTGCTTCTTGATCTAAAACTTGCGAAATCACATCAATTTTTCCTGTGAAAACTTCATCTGGATATGAAATGGTCTTGATTTCGACTTCCATTCCTTTAGTTACGTGAGCAATATCTGTCGAATAAATATTTGCCATTACCCAAACATCATTCAAATCTGAAATCGAAAAAAGCGAAGTTCCATCATTTGTTACAGTCGAACCTGAATTGATGTTTTTTTCGGTAATGATTCCCGAAGTTGGTGCTTTAATCTGAAATACATTTTTGGTAGAACTTGCACTAAACAAGCTCAAATTATTCTCTACTTTTTGCTTTTCAGATTCCAAAATGCGAAGTTCATTTTTGGCTTCGATGAGCTCTTTGTTGGACGAAATTCCGTCTTTAAAAAGTTGTTCTTTTGCATCTAAATCTACTTTTGCAATTTCGATTTGAGATTTCAAAGAGTTTAATTCTGCTTGAAGCGAAGAAAGCTCTGTACTTTGCATTTCGGCTAAAACCTGACCTTTGTTTACCGAATCTCCTAACGAAAAATAAGTGTTCGAAATGATTCCGTTTACAAGACTTACAAAATTGATAACCTTATCAGGATTTGCATCGATACTTCCTGTTAGATGAATTCCTTCAACCACATTTTCTTTGGTTACGGTTGTAATTTCGATAATGTTTTTGGTTTTCTCATTCAGGCAGAATTGCTCTTTCTGAACAGATTTGAAATCTTCTTCTTTATTTTTACATCCAACAAGAAATAAAATGGAAATAAATAAAGGTATATATGTAAAATGATTTTTCATTTTATGATGTTTTTAATTATTGAAATCTTTTCCTAATGAATAATTGAGTTCTTCTGCTTTTTGATTTACGTCTTTTTGAGCTTCAAGAATGATTTTTTTGTTCTCCAGATAAGCATCCATAAAGTCAAAATATTCGAGCATACTTACATTTTTTGAAGCGAAATTTTTCGTGTAATTTTCTAAAAGTAAATCCAAATCGTTTTCATAATCAGGCTCTATACTTTTCATGAAATCAATCGCTTGTTGTAGTGATTTATAAGCTAAAAAGATTTCGTTTTCGATATTCAGAACGGTTTGTTCTTTCTGGACTTTTGCATTTTCAATTTGTAGTTTAGCCTTTGTGATATTTCCTTTATTTCGATTGAAAACAGGTAGATCAAACGATACTCCAATACCCACAAAATCGAGCATTGTGCTTCCGTTTCGGTCATAATTCACTCCGAAAGTCAAATCGGGAATCCGTTGTGCTTTTTCGTAAGACAACAGTTTGTTTGAATATTCTTCTTCCAACAATGCTAATTTGTAATCGGGACGATTTTCTTTGGCATTTTCGATAATTTGGTCGATAAAAATTGTTTCATAAGGTTGGCTGTCTTTTATAAATCCGTCATCCGTGATTTCGATAGAAACATTCGGATTTATACGAAGTAAAAGTTTCAGTTCTTTCTGAATTTCGTTGGATTGACGGGTAAGTTCCAAAATTTCTTTGTTGATTTCGAGTTCCTTAGCTTTCAGTCGGGTGTATTCTGCTTTAGAGATATTTCCTTTGTCCAATTGATTTTTGTACGCATTGGTCAGTTTTGAAATATTCTCAATCAGGTTTTGATGAACTTTTATAGCTTGTTGATTGTATTGTAAATGGGTAAGTTGATTGCGAAGTTCGAGTTTCAGACCTCGTAATAAATCTTCAAAATACTGTTCCGCTTTTGAAACATCAACCTGCTCCAAAGCAATAAGTTTTTTGCGTTTTCCTGCTGTTTGCACAAGTTGGTTGAGCTCAAAAGCGATTTGTTGATTTCTTCCAAAATTGCCAAAAAATGGCGGAGAGGGTTCTACTGTTGAGTTTTTCCAAAGATTTATCTCACTTATCGAAAATTCAGGATTTGGCCATAATTTAGCCTGAATGACTTCTGCTTGTTGGCTTTCGATATTGAGTTTTTCGGAAATCAACAGAAGGTTATTTTGCAAAAACATCGTTTCTGCTTCTTCTCTAGATATTTTGAGTGTTTCCTGTGCTTGTAATTGTAGCCCCAAGGCTATACTTACACAGAATAAAATAATACGTTTCATTTTACAACATTTTCTGATGCAGCAAAAGTGAATGTATTGACCTTAAAAAGTGCTTAAAGAATATAAAATTTGGCTTAAAGTAAGGATTGGTTGAATGAGAAATTATTGAAATTCGGTGGTTGAAAAATAAATTGTAATAACTATTGTTACATTTAAAATAATGTTTGTATCTTTGTGCCAGATATGAACAATACAAGATTTGCAACAGCTATTCACATATTAACTCTTTTGGCTTCAGAACCAGAACAATGGTTGAGTTCAGAGTATATGGCTGGAAGTATAAGCATCAATCCTGTAATGGTTCGTAAAGAATTAAGTGTTCTTACAGAAGCTGGTTTAGTAATCACAAAAAAAGGAAAAGAAGGAGGAGCTAAATTAAGCAAAAGCAGTAAAGATATTTTGATTTCGGATATTTATAAAGCTGTCAATAATGGAGAAATACTTGGGAAGAAAAATTCCAATACCAATATTAAGTGCAATATAGGAAGACAAATTAATGAACGATTATCGACATTATTTTCTGAAATTGACGAAAAAAATATGCAATTATTAAAAGGAAAAACATTAGAAGATTTTCTAAAACAATTTGAATAAAATTTTTTTTACACATAATTGTAACAATATTTGTTACAGTTTATAATCGAGAATTATTGAAACTAACATCTAAATAATAAAAAAAATGAAAATAGCAATCACAGGAGCAACAGGACAATTAGGACGTTTAGCAGTTGCAAAATTAAAAGAAAAAACAGCTACAGAAAACTTGGTAGCATTAGTTCGTAATCCTTCAAAAGCAGAAGATTTAGGGATAGAAGCTAGAGTTTTTGATTATTCAAAGCCAGAAACATTAGTTGATTCATTACAAGGAATTGATACTTTGTTTTTGATTTCAGGAAGTGAAATCGGACAACGTGAAATTCAGCACAAAAACGTAATAAATGCAGCTAAACAAGCAGGAGTAAAAAGAATCGTTTATACAAGTATTCTTAATGCCTCAACTTCAGAAATGGCTTTAGCTCCAGAACACGTTGCAACCGAAAAAGCATTAGCTGAATCAGGTTTGAGATATACTATTTTACGTAACGGATGGTACACAGAAAATTATGCACGTTCTATTCCAGGTTCTATTCAAGCAGGTGGATTTATCGGAAGTGCAGGAGAGGGAAAAATTTCGTCTGCTACCCGTGAAGATTATGCAGAAGCTGCAGCTGTGGTTTTAACTACAGAAGGACACGAAAACAAAATATACGAATTAGCTGGAGATGATGCTTATACTTTATCAGATTTAGCAGCTGAAATTTCAAAACAAACAGGAAAAGACATTCCGTATAACAATTTATCAGAAGCTGATTTTACAGCTGCTTTGGTTGGAATCGGTTTGCCAGAACCATTTGCACAAGTTTTAGCAGATAGTGATGCAAAAGCTTCAAAAGGAGCTTTGTATTCAGATGATAAAACACTGTCAAAATTGATAGGTCGTCCGACTACACCTTTAGCAGAAGTTGTTAAAACTTTTATTGGATAATTGTAAAAATTGTCAAAAAATGAAAACTCTGGAATTTAGATTTCAGAGTTTTTTTATTGAAATTGATTAAAATGAACAATAAAAACATTTTCTGAATGTTGATTTTGATATTCTATTTCTGCCTGATGTATATTAAAAATTCTCTTAGAAAGTACCAATCCAAGTCCGAAACCTTGTTTGTTTTGAGAATTTTCTCCTCTAAAAAAATGGGAAAATAAGAACTTTTGTTCTTCTTCTGAAAGAGTTTTTCCTGAATTTGAAATACTAATTTTCAAATTATCCGAATTACAAACAAACGTGACTTTTGCTTTTTGATTATCCGAATAATGTACGGAATTCATCAATAAATTCAGAAAAGCCTGTTTAATGAGAGGTTCATTTGCTTGAATAGTCAAGGTATTTTCGTTGAAATTATTAGGAGTAAAATTGACTTCAAAATTAAACTCCGGATAAATCGAATTGACTTCCGAAATACAATCAAAAATAACATCATCAATGCGAATGAGATTTTTTGAGATTTCTTGTCCTGCTTCGATTTTGGAAATCTGAAGCAAAACATTGATGATATTTCCGAGAGATTTTGCTTTTTGAGTTTGCAGTGAAATGTCCGATTTTAGTTGATCGATGTCTTCTGCTTTTTGCAACTTTTCTAATTCAGAAACCAAAACTGCAATCGGAGTTTTCAACTCGTGTGAAATATGTTGAATGCTATGTTTCTGAAACAAAAAAGCATCATTAGTCCGTTTGGTAAGCTCGTTGAATTTTTCAGATAAATTCTGTAATTCGGAGGTTGTTGTTTTAATTTTCAGAGGATTATTCTGTTCATTACTCAAGTCATAATCTTCAATTTTTCGGGTTAATTCGGAAATGGGTTTTGAAATAATATTGGACAAATAAAATGAAATCAACAGAACGATGATTGCAATGGCAACAAAAATTCCCACAAGTACTTTTTGGAGAAAATCTTTTTTGGAATGTCCGAAAAAATCATAAGCTTTACTTATTCCATAATACGATTTTGAGTTGTTTTCAAAGTAAACTCCAATCAAATCATAACCATCCTCTTTGGTTTCAATCCAATTATTAGAAACCGACAATTTATTGAGAATAGCATTTGCTTTGAAAATGTCTAAGCTGTCAATACTCGAAAAAATCAGATTTTTATTCTTATCATAAATAAGCATTTTCTCGTCATAAAAATCGTGAATATCCTGTTTGTCCAATAACAACGAAACTTCAGCACTTATTTTATGAAATTCATCTACGAGCCCTACCGTATATTTGATTTTTGAAAACTGTTGTTGTTGAAATTCCTCTTCACGATGTGCAGAAAACAACATAAAAACAATAACGAGAGATATAGCAGATACTAAAATTACCGTACTCGAAAAATAGATTAATATTTTGTTTCTTATTCTCACGTTAGATAGATATAAGTTATAAGAGATGAATTATGAGTTGTTTTTCTTTGATGTGATTATGGAGCTACGAATCATTTTTAATAATTCCGTACAATCGAAACTTAAACTTTCAAATTCCGATTCCGTTATAAATTCTGTTTCTTTCAAGAGTTCAATCCAATATAATGTTTCATCACATTCTTTTTGTGCAATGCCCAATTTATGAATAAAATCTGCTTTACTTTCGGCATTTTGAGCTTCTCTTATCAATGCACCCACAGCGGTTCCGCTTCGTAATAATTGTTTGCTTAAAACATATTCTTTTTTAGTCCCCGAAAGAAAGGAATACAATTTTACAGCCCTAACAGCGAACTTAAAACTTTTCTCTTTCAAAATACTTTTACTCATAACTTATCACTCATAACTTATCACTTATATCTCATCACTTATATCTCATCACTTATCGCTCAAATAATACCCATACCCAATCTTGGTCTTGATAGAATTTTTCCCGAAAGGTTTGTCTATTTTATTTCGTAAAAAATTTAGATAAACTTCAATCGTGTTTGTGTTTACGTCCACAGAAGTACCCCAAATTTCCTTTATAAGTTCATTCTTTGAAATGATTTCCCCTTGGTTCTTACAGAGTCTGACCAAAATTTGATATTCCCTTGGTGTAAGTGGAATTTCCTGATTTTGGCGGGTTACTTTCATTTGAGCGACATTGATGCTAATGTCTAATGCATTGATGATTTCTTTTGAAAGAGATTCAATATTTTGACTTCTTTTGATTAATGAATTTATTCGTAAGATAAGTTCTCTCATATAAAAAGGCTTGGTCAGATAATCATCAGCACCACTGTCAAAACCTTTTATTTTGTCTTCGAGCTCATCAAAAGCCGTAAGCATCAAAATAGGTGTATGTGTGTTGTAAGTTCTAAATTCTTTACACAGATCATATCCGTTTTTCTTTGGTAAATTAATGTCCATTATTATACAATCGAATGATTCTTTTTTCAAAAGTCGTTCAGCCAAAAATCCGTCAAACACACTTTCTACCGCAAAATTTTCGGAAGAAATCGCTTCAGAAATATTTTTGTTGAGTGTTGTTTCGTCTTCTATTACCAAAATTCTCATAAATGCAAAGGTAGAAATTTGTGTATGATTGCGATTGTTTTTGGAGAGTTTAAAAATGGCTCTTTTGGTTTTTCAATTGTTGGCTTGAAGCGTAGGGGAAAAACCAAATGTGCCATTTACTGACAGATTTATATTGATTTTTGTGTTGAACCTTTCTTAGTTTAGGTATGTTTGCGTTTTTAGCGGACTATTGAAATCGGCTTGCATATAACGGGCCGCGGCCTTGCGACAGTGGCGGATTAGAAAGACGGAACTTTCAACTTAGCACAAACGTAGCAAAACCATTTTTCTATTTGCTAAATTACAAAAAGAGAAAATAGTTTTGCGGATAAATATGCACAAAGTTTAAATTATCCGTGAAGCCCGCTCTTTTGCCAAACTGCTTGTTAGCAGCAGTCCTTTCTTCTTCGGTTTATTTCGGTGCTTGTCCGATGTCTATGCGGTTAAATTTTCCGTCTGTGTTTTGGTGAAATTTGAAATATACCCTGAAAGTTCCCCATTGTCCTGCGTAGAATTTTCCGTAAATGTCTTTTCCTTCGTTTTCGACTGTGTCAATGTCCAAAAATTTTTCTTTCTTGTCAAAAGCGTTGTCAAAGAACGATTTGAAATTCATTGTTCGTCCGTCATCGGTAAAAGTAGCATCGTCTGTAAAGTAAGAATACCAAGCGTCTTTGTCGTTTGCTTGTAATGCTTCAATAGCTTTCTTTACGTTTTCGTTTGTGATTTTTGATAAGTCCATTTTATTTTCTGTTTTATTGTTTTGTAATTGATTGTCGTTTTGTGCTTGTCCGCAAGAAGTAAGCGAAACTGTTAGTATAAGGACACATAGTATTTTTCTCATAATTTACTGATAATATTCGTTCATTAAACTTTTCCTTTCGCCTGTTTCAAGATTGAGACAATCAAACTTTTTATATTGGCAAAACGAACCCATATCCTTGTCGCCATTGATGAAAATTGCACCCACGAGCAAAACGTATTTGCAAGGATAATGCGTTTCTTTTACCAAAACTTCAATACGGTCGTCAATGGCTTCATACATTACTTCGGTTGCTTCAAAAATTTGGTTTTCGGCATTGAGTATTCTTTCTTTTTGATGAAGAAAAATTTGTTCAATGGTGTTCATCTGAAAATCCAATGACGAAATGTTGCCCTCAATAATTTTTTCGTCAATTAACTTTCCTAATGCACCTTTTGCTGCACCGCAACAAGCGGAATTTTCACTTTGTCCGATACGATGAATTTCGCCAATCGTTCCATCTTTGGTAATACCAATATGCGGTGCGTAAAACACAATAACCGCTCCATCTTCGGGAACGTGATGAGCAAATGCGTTCATTCCTGTTATACCTGCAAACGGAAATCCGTTTAGTCCGCCCAAATGGAAAGGGCCTAACATTTCCAACGCTCTTGGCGGATATTGAATAGCGTTTACGTCATCGCAACACATACTGTCTGCGTGCATTAGTTGGTTTGGTTTCAAACCCAATTCTGTTTCAATCGTGTCCAAAAGTCGGTTTACGGTATCAATAGATGTTAAAGCTTTCGGATACCATTTTCTTACGGTTTCTATACTCATAATATTTACGATTGATGATTTACGAATTACGATTTCTTGTTGTTTTAATAGATGCTACAACAATTGATAAAATTTCATTTAATTCATTTTTTAATGAAATAATCCTTTCAGATTTAATAAGTTTACTCTCCTCCAAAATTTCAAGCCAATAAATGGTTTCATCTGTTTCTTCTTCTACAATTTTCAATTTATTTATAAAATCTGCCGGTGACTTTGCCCTACAAGCAGCTCTGTAATTGGCGCCTATTGATGTGGCACTTCTTACTATCTGTTTGGCTATTGCCCACGATGAAGTTTTGCTTGGCAATTCGTCAATTAGAAGAATTACTTCCAATCCTATTCTTTTAGTTCGTATTTTTATTTGTTCTTTCATATATAGATTTAGGTTTTTTGAAATCGTAAATCAACAATCGTACATCGCAAATCAAGCTCCAGTTCTGCTTTCCTTATTTCTTCATCACTGAAAAATTTTTCTTTGCGAAGCTGAAACAATTCTTTGCGTTGCAAGGCATAAATGTCTAATAAAACTTTGTGATAATGTTCTATTTCGTGTTGCTCGGTTTCGTTACATTCCAATGACTGCAACTGTTGTTCTGTGTTTTTGGTTTCGCTTTCTAAATTGGATTTGTAAAAACCTACTAATTCATTTTCCTTTATGGAAGAAGCATATTTTTCGTTCAGTAATTTCAATGCTGTGTTGTTCAACCGCAACTTTATGCCTGCTTGTTGTTCATCTTCGGGAATAATGTTGTCAATCTCTTTTAGTTTAATGAGTTTTATAACAAATGGTAATGTCAATCCTTGAAAAACCAACGTAATAAAAATGACTACAAAAGTGATGAATATAATTAGGTTGCGTTGTGGAAAAGCCGTTCCGTCTGTCATTAACATTGGAATGGATAATGCTGTTGCCAATGATACTACACCTCTCATTCCTGCCCAACTAATGACCAATGGCCCTTTCCAACCGGGCGAAGGGTCTTTTCTTACTTTGGCACTCAGCCAACGTGGAAGATGTGCCGCAGGATATACCCAAAGAAAACGCAATGCAATCACAATGGCACTGACAATCAATCCGTATTTAATTCCGTCAGCAATGGAATAATCGCCTAATCCAGCAATGATTTCGGGAAGTTCCAAACCTATCAGTACAAAAACCAATGCGTTCATTACAAAAATCATCGTAGTCCACACACCTAACATATTCATTCGGGTGCTTCCTGTTTTGAATATTTCGTGCGAACGGTACGACATAAACAAACCGCCACTCACTACCGCCATTACGCCCGAATAATGAAATTGTTCTGCTGCCAAAAATAATAGATAAGGTGTCATTATAGTGAATGCCGCATCAATGGCAGGTGTTGTGGGTAAAAACCGATGAACGGCATACATAATGTGTGCACCTACAAGTCCGATAACGATACCCATTCCTGCCACGAGAAAGAATTGTCCGGTGGCTTCTTGCATAGAAAATGTCCCGGTCAACACCGCTACCACGGCAAATTTGAAAACAATCAGGGAAGAAGCATCGTTTACCAAACTTTCGCCTTCGAGAATGGTCATCAATCTTTTTGGGACATTCATTCCTTTGAGAACCGTTGCTGCTGCAACGGCATCAGGAGGCGATACAATACCACCCAATAGAAATCCTAAAGCCAATGTAAAACCCGGAATGAGTGAGGACGAAGCATAAGCCACAACAGTAGAAGTAAAAAACACCAATCCGAAAGCTAATAAGGCAATCGGGCGTTTCCATTTCCAAAAGTCGTTCCACGAAGTATACCAAGCTGCCTCGTATAAAAGCGGTGGAAGAAAAATTAAAAATATCAGTTCGGGGTCGAGGCTCAGTTGTGGTACTCCGGGAATAAAGCTGATGCCCAATCCAGCCATAACCAAAAAAATAGGATACGCAATTTTGATGCGTTTTGCCAACATTACCATAAGAAATACGGCAAACAATAAGGCAAGTATGAAAAGTAAAGTATGGTGCATAATTACATTAAAATATTATTCTGAGGTTGAATGGCAAGCGGCAACTCTTTTTCGCCTAACATTTCTCTTAAATCGATTTCAATATTGCGGCTGATTTGTGTTATAGGAATATCGTTGGCATTGCCTTCAAACGGATTTTCGGTGCTTTCGCCAATTTGCTCCAATACCAAAAATATCCAACCCACCAAAACACTCAACGGAACAACCAACCAAATAAACCAATCGCCAAATTTTTCGGTATGTTTGGACAATTCCCCGATGAAACCGAAAGGAATTAAAAAGCAAAGCACATTAGTAAAATATAAATTGATGCTCTTAAACTGCCGTGGATAAGGAAAGTTTTTGATACGTTCGCATTTTCCTTGCTGGTCGTACAAATCTTTTAACTGATTTTCCAAAGCCACATAGTTGTAATCTGTGATAACACCTTGTTTGTTGAGCTCTTTTAATTGCCCCGATTGTTTTGCGATGATTTGCGTTGCCCTGTTTTTGGTGGAAAGAATGTATTGCCTTTCGGTTTCGGAAAGAAAGGTTTTTAATTCTTCGTCCAAACTGCTTTCCCATTCGGGAACTTTGTAATATTTCAGGTATTCCCGATTGTAACTCTTGGTTTTTACGTTTTCCCAACTTTTGGTTTCACGAAGTTGAAAACGCAAAGCTGTGAGCCACGCAAAATGGCGGTAAATAATTTCTTTGTGCAGTTCGGCTTCTTGCGTTTTGTCGTCTGCACGAACAAAATCTTTCGTCATTATTCCAAATGTGCGACTACTGTTAATTATCGCTCCCCAAATTTGCCGTGCTTCCCAAGTTCGGTTATAGGTCTGTGTGTTTTTAAACCCCGAAATAAAAGCAGTTGCCGTACCAATCAACGCAACAGGAACCCAAGGAATGGCAAGCCAAGTCCAACCGAGAAAATAAAACAAAGTTGTCGGAATAATACTCAGCAAGAGCATTGTAAAAATGTGCTTTCGTGTCCAAGGGATAAAATGCAGTATTTTGTAATGTGTCGCTGTATTCATCTATGAGTTTTTCAAAGGGTGTTGCAAATAAATGATTACTAAATTGAGTAGTAGAAATGGTATTTCAATGGCAGCACCTTTCAAGTCTTTGTTGAGCAACTGTAAACAGATAATCATCAGTATTCCCGCTGCCATTAGAAAGTTTCCCCACACGAATGTTTTCGGAAACAATATCAAAACAGAGGCTAACAATGTTACTGCTCCGTTTATCATAACCGCATTTTTACTGAAATTCCATTTGCCGAACATTTCCAACATTTCGGGTTTTGCGGTGAGCATATTCCAACCGTGCTTTGTTCCCATAAACACGGCAAAAAGGATTAAAATTGAGTTTAGGATTTTTAAAATCATAGCTTGTAATTTTTATTTTTCTTCTCTGAATTTTTTCGGCGTTTGTCCGACAAACCTTTTGAAGAATTTTGAAAAATTGGACGGGTCATACGTCAATATTTTAGCAATTTCAGAAACGGATTTATCCGTTTCTGAAAGCATTCTTTTAGCTTCATCAATAATTTTAAGGTCGTAAAAATGGCAAGGGTGATTTCCTGTTTCTTTTTGAACGGTATCTGTTAAATGTTTATGAGAAATAAATAATGCGCTGGCAATTTGATTGATTTCCATAAATTCATCAACCTTGCCAGAAACTAAATCTGAAATATGGTTGTCTAAAAACCGAAAATAGTTTTCGGTGATTTCTTTGCTTCGTTTTAATATGTCTTGTTCGGTTTTTATCATTCACTTTAATTCAAAAAAATAATGCAAAGGTGCGATTTCTCGAAAAATTATTTATGGTGAACTTTTCGGATTTTTCTTTCAGGGACGGGTTTCGGTCGGATTGCTGCTAACGGGTCAGGTATTGCCGAAGGCGGGGATTTTTAGCACAAAAGTTGATTAGAAATCCTAATGTTGAATTTTGCACAAATATCCAACCGAAGCCGTTCAGCCCTGCTTTTGGCAATACCTTGTTATTAAAAGGCTTAAATCGTATGTCGTCTTTTGTGTTCAAATACATAAATATCAATAAGTTATAAAATATGTAAGAACAAAACAATGCAGAAAAAAGCAATAAAAAGTTAGGTTTGTTGTACCAAATGTTGTATCTTTGTATTGGGTTGCACCACTTTTAAATAGCTGATTTATAAAGGGTTTCATCGTTTTGCACTCGATTGTTTTTTTTAGTACAACAAATATAATACTTTTTTTATGGCTTCGATAAAATTAGTGCTTCGGACAAATCAGGAAGATAAAACAGGTCATAGCCCTTTATACATAAGGGTTATAAAGGATAGAAAAGCCAAATTTGTAGCAACAGGCGTAAAACTGAAACGCAATGAATGGGACGATGATAAGCAGAAGATAAAGAAGAACCACGCCAATAGTGCGAGAATGAACGCCTTCCTTGCTCAAAAAATTGCCGATGCAGAGGGAACAGTTGCAGACCACGAACGCAAAAGAAAATCCGTATCCGCCCGAAAACTCAAAGAAGCGATAAAAGGCAAGGATATGGCAAACTTTTTTGACTATGCTTACAACCGTTGCGAGCGTATCAAGGGAACGGTATCGGTTGCCACTTACAGAAATTACAAACAGTATGTAGCCAAATTTGAAAAATTCATCGGACATCGGGATTTGTATTTTGACGATATTACCGTTACGATGTTGAAAGACTATATCAATTATATGTCCAACAATTTGAAGAACGGACCAACTACGGTACATTATTCTTTGTTGATTTTATCCGTAATGTTTCGTGATGCTCAAAGGGAAGATATTATAGGCGAACATATTTATCCATTCTCAAAAGTTCGTGTCAAACGTGATAAAGGAAAACGTTTATTTTTGAGCAAAGAACAGGTAGAAAAGCTACGTAATTTCAAAATTGAATATACAGGAAAAGACGAAGTATTTAGGGATATGTTCATTTTTTCGGTGTATGCAGGTGGTTTGCGTTTTAGTGATGTCGTGAGTTTGAAATGGGAAAACTATAACGAGAAAGAACAACGAATTACAAAGACCATTCGCAAAACAGGAAGAAACCACAATTTTAAAATCGGTCAGACGGCAATAGATATTCTGAACCAATACAAAACAGCCATATCACAACCAAGCGATTTTGTTTTTCCGATATTGGAAGATGTAGAAAGGTTTGATGCCGATACCGATTATCAGGCATATATCATCAATGCAAAAAATATTCTATGCGGTCAGAAGTTGCGTAGATTGGGTAAGGATATGGAGTTGCCGTTTAGCTTATCTTTCCATTTAAGCCGTCATACATTCGCTACAAATGCTTTAAACAACGGTATGCGGATAGAATATGTTTCAAAGCTGTTAGACCATTCAGATATTGGCATTACGCAGATTTACGCTAAAGTAATTAGTGAGGAATTGGATAAGGCAGTGGAACAATACATCAATTAAAATTTTTCATCTAAAAAATATACTATTCGGTATATTTTACTTATATTTGCATCTGATTTCATTATTTTAATATTGAAAACTGAGATGACAAAGGCAGAAAGAACACGGCAATTTATCATAGAAAAGTCAGCCCCGATATTCAATATAAAGGGCTATGAAAGCACGTCTTTATCCGACATTCAGGAAGCAACCAAACTAACCAAAGGGGCTATTTACGGCAACTTTTCAGACAAAAACGAATTGGCTATTGCTGCCTACGATTATAGTTGTTCTTCTGTAATGGGGCGTATCAGCGAAATTATTAAGCAATCTACATCAGCAAAAGAAGCCATACTTGCTTACACAAATTATTATGTACAAAATTGGCAATTTGTTTTCAAAAGAGGTGGTTGCCCAATGCTTAATGCAGCCGTTGAAGCAGACGACCACCTACATTATTTAAGAGATACCGTTCGTAAAAGTATGAATCGCTTTATGAAAACATTGCAGCAAACTATTGAAGAAGGACAAGCAAGAAATGAGTTCAAAGCTGATGTCAATTCTGAAGAATACGCTGCAACAATTTTTACAATAATGGAAGGAAATATTTTGTTGGCTAAAACGATGAACGACCCGAAGTATTTTCAACTGTCAGCCAATAGGATTAAATACATTGTAGAACAGGAATTAGTGGTGTAATTTTTTTTAATCAATAATATACCGATTGGTATATTTTAAAACAATAAGAACAATGAAAGAAGTATTTATAGTATCGGCAAAACGTACACCTATTGGAAGCCTGCTGGGTAGTTTATCAGGGCATACAGCAACGCAGTTGGGTGCTATTGCCATTCAAAACGCTTACGAAAACATATCGCTAAATCCCGAATGGATTGACAGTGTGTATATGGGTAATGTATTAAGTGCAGGACTTGGACAATCGCCTGCAAGACAAGCGGCAATCTTTGCAAAAATTCCTTACGACAAAGATGCTACAACCGTAAACAAAGTATGTGCTTCGGGAATGAAAGCAACCATTTTGGGAACGCAACAAATTCAAACAGGCATTGACAATATTGTGGTTACAGGCGGTATGGAAAGTATGAGTAATGTTCCGCACTATGCTTATTTACGCAATGGCACAAAGTTGGGCGATTTGAAACTTACAGACGGTATGACCAAAGATGGTTTGTGGGACGTGTACAACGATTTTCATATGGGTAACGCTGCCGAAATAGGAATTGAAAAATACCAACACACACGAAAACAGTTAGACGATTATGCTTTACGTTCTTACCAAAAAGCACAGCAAGCAACCGAGCAAGGTAAGTTCAAAAATGAGTTGATTGAAATTGATATTGTAAGTAAAAAACAAACCGCCATTTTAGATAATGACGAAGACATTTACAAACTCATTCCCGAAAAAGTACCAACGCTAAAACCTGCATTTGAAGCAAACGGAAAATTAACCGCAGCCAATTCAAGCAATTTGAATGACGGTGCAGCAGCGTTGATATTGGCTTCTGCCGATGCCGTAAAAAAATACAACTTAAAACCATTGGCAAAAATTGTATCGTATGCCGATGCAGCACAAGCACCCGAATGGTTTACCACTTCGCCAAGCATTGCCATTACAAAGGCTTTAAAACAAGCAAACTTGTCTTTGTCTGATATTGATTTTTTTGAAATAAACGAGGCTTATGCTTCCGTTATTCTTTCCAATCAACAAATTTTAGGTTTTGACCTCAACAAAGTAAATGTGTACGGTGGTGCAGTTGCATTAGGACATCCCATTGGTGCAAGTGGTGCAAGAATTATCGTAACCCTCTTAAATGTATTGCAACAAGAAAAGGGGAAATACGGTGTAGCTGCTATATGTAACGGTGGCGGAGGTGCTTCTGCCATTGTCATTGAAAATCTGAATATTTAATCATTCTATTGCAAGTGTCAAAAATTGAATTAAAAAAAATGAATGATTTACTAAAAAATATAATCAAAACCTACGGGGAAATGGAACTTTGGAATGCTGTTGATCGAATAACTGTTGTAGCAAATATAGACGGAATTAATTGGCAAAAGAAAGGACATCCCGGACTTTTCAATAATACCCAAATCGAAATCCATACAAAAGCTCAATTTGTCCGATATATTCCGATTGATAAAAATTGGTATTCTACATACGAGCCCAACTTAGTAAGAATATTTAATCGAGAAAATAATACGCTAATAGAGGAGCTTTATCATCCTCGTCAATCATTCACTGGTTTTGATAGAGATTCGAAATGGACACTTCTACAAGCAGTGTACTTTGGCAGTTACGCTATGTGGAATTATTTCAATATACCATTCATTTTTATGTCTAAGGATTATAATATAAAGGAATTAGATATTTGGTCTGAAGAGGGTATCCACTTGCGTAGAATACAAGTCACATTTCCGGATTATATAACTACACATAATAAACAGCAAATATTTTACATAAATGAGAATGGCTTAATCGTTAGACATGATTACAATGCAGAAATAATGGGCAAAGGCGGAGCCGCACATTATTTGAATGACTATACTGAAATTGATGGTTTAATGTTCCCAATGAAACGCAGGGTATTTAAAAGGTTAGATGATAATACATCTTTAAAACCAGAGCCACTCCTAATCTCAATTGATATTAACGATTTAATGCTAAAATAAATATGGACAGATTGAAACAATTGAAAGATAACATTGGCAAAGAATTTACCGACACGCCCTCTCCGTTTATGCGTTGGTTAAATCCGGTTATACTTACTGTAGAAGAAGGACAGCTGGAATTTCAATACACCATAAGACCAGAATGGTTGAACCCTATCGGAAACCTTCATGGCGGAGTTACTGCAGCTATAATGGATGATATATTGGGAGCCACCATGTTTTCATTAAATGAACCTGTATTTTTTACCACCATTAATAATGTGATTGACTATTTTTCCATAGCAAAGAATGGAGAAAAAATCATTGCAGAAACTAAAATCATCAAGCGTGGAAAACAGTTTATCAATGCACAATGCGAAATCTGGAATGAAGATAAATCCAGATTGATTGCAAAAGGAATTTCTAACCTATTTAAAACAAATATTGAACGATAGATGAAGAAAAAAATTTTATTTGCACTGATGATGGGAATTATAACAACAGGGTTGATTTCCTGTTTAATTATCCTCATAAATACAGATTTAAAAGGAGTGAAATTTTTTAAAGTATGGGGTAAGTCTTGGTTTTTAGCTTATGTAATTTCGGTGCCTTGTATTCTAATTATCGCTCCGCAGATTGAGAAACTTGTCGATAAAATTGTAAACGAATGAAAAGAGTAGTTATAACAGGACTGGGTGCATTAACGCCCATAGGAAACAATGTCAATGATTTTTGGCAGTCACTTGTCAATGGGGTAAGCGGCGCAGCACCCATTACGAAATTTGACACAACCAAATTCAAAACAAAGTTCGCTTGCGAACTTAAAAATTTTGACCCCTTAAATTATATTGAAAAAGCGGAAGCCCGAAAGTATGATTTATTTACGCAATACGCTTTAATTTCTGTTGATGAAGCCGTAAAAAATGCCAACATCAATTTTGAAACATTAAACAGAAATAAAATAGGGGTCATTTGGGGTTCGGGCAATGGAGGTATCAATACCTTTCAGGAACAGGTTTTGGAGTTTGCCCAAGGAGACGGAACCCCACGTTTTAGTCCTTTCTTCATTCCCAAAATGATTGTTGATATTGCTTCGGGTGTCATTTCCATTAAATATGGATTAAGAGGTATAAATTATACAACTGTTTCGGCTTGTGCCACATCCAATACCGCTATTATTGATGCGTTCAATTATATTCGTTGGGGCAAAGCCGATATGATAATTACAGGTGGTTCAGAAGCACCAATCAACGAAAGTAGCGTGGGCGGTTTCAATGCTTCAAAAGCATTATCTACCTTAAACGACAATCCCAAAATTGCGTCACGTCCTTTTGACATTAATAGGGACGGTTTTGTTATGGGAGAAGGTGCAGGTGCAATTATTCTAGAAGAATATGAACACGCCATTAAACGCAACGCCCCAATCATCGCCGAAATTGTTGGCGGTGGTATGGCGGCAGACGCATATCACCTCACAGGTACACACCCGGAGGGCGAGGGAGCATATTTAGGAATGTTAGCCGCTTTGGAAGATGCTAACATTTCTGCCAATGAAATTGATTATCTAAATACACACGCCACATCAACACCACAGGGCGACAACAGCGAACTAAAAGCCGTTGAAAGAGTGTTTGGTAAAAACAGTAAAATAAACATAAGTGCAACAAAATCTATGACAGGACATTTATTGGGTGCGGCAGGAGCTGTGGAAGCCATTGCTTGCATTAAAGCAGTTCAGAATAACATTATTCCCCCAACAATCAATTCGGTAGAAATAGAACCCGAATACAAAGATGTTTTTAATTTGACTTTGCACAAAGCACAGCAACGCCAAGTAAATTACGCAATGAGCAACACCTTTGGTTTTGGTGGACACATTGCAACAACTATTTTCAAGGAGATTTAACATCTAAACTTTCTATTATGATCTAAATGCATTAATTGTTTCTTACTGTAAACAGGAATTGGCGCTACGTCTTGATGTGAAAGTTGAGATAAGACATAAAAATGATAGATAGACTTGTCTATCTAATATAATATTACTACTTTTACGACACAGTTAAACGCTAAATCGAATGAGAGTATCATTTATTAAAAATAATATTGCAGCTGTCGCATTTATAGGGCTTGGCATTATATGGGGAACCAACTTTCTTTATATGCGTCTAGCAACTCAGTATATCAGCCCTCTACAGATAGTTTTTCTTCGGGTAGTCATTTCTGTACTACCGCTCTTGGTATTAGGATTAGTTACACGCGCCTTCAAAAAATGGCATTTAAAGCATTGGCATCATTTCCTTTTTATGTCAGTCCTTGCTACCGTTATTTATTATTTCTGTTTCGTTAAAGGTGCTCAGTTACTATATTCGGGTATAGCGGGAGCGATGAGTGGTGCTACCCCCATATTCTCTTTCGTTTTGGGTACTATTTTTATTAAAGAAGAGAAATTAACAGCGTCTAAAGTCTTAGGATTAATTATTGGTACAATAGGAATTATATTATTGGCAAATCCGGCTGGTCTAAGTAGTTCTGAAGATTTTTTTAAAGGTTTTTTATACATGATTATTGGATCTCTGAGCTTTGGGGCATCGTTTATTTATGCAAAAAAATATCTAAGTCCTCTCAATATATCAGCAACTGCTTCCACTTCCTATCAATTGGTTTTGGCAACATTGATATTGCTAGTTACCACCGACCTAAATGACATTGGGAATATCTTGGTCAATACAGAAGCTTTTATTGGATTAGTAATCGGACTGAGTTTATTGGGTACAGGAATCGCTTATTTAATTTATTATTACTTGATCAATAGAATGGGAGCCGTAAAAGCGTCCTCTGTAACCTACATACCTCCTGTAGTAGCACTAGCAGTTGGTATAATTATCGGGAATGAACCAATCTCAATAGTAGATTGTATGGGAGCATTTATTGTTTTGTGTGGCGTTTATTTATTAAAAAAATAGCAGAAAAATGAAATCAACAGAAGAGGTTAAAAAAAACATTTTAAATACAGCCGCTAATCTTTTTTATAAACAAGGTTACAATAGCACTGGAATAAATCAGATAATTGAAGAATCTGAGATTGCGAGAGCTTCTCTTTATAATCATTTTAAGTCAAAGTCAGATCTTTTGCACGCTTATTTAGAAGACGCCAGTAAGAAGTGGTTCGACGAACTTTACAAATATATCGCAGACACAGAGGATCCCAAAGAAAAGATTTTAAAAATGTTTGATTTTAGAATGGAGCGTCAAATCGTCAACCAATTTAGAGGATGTCCTTTTATAAAGGCGGGAGCAGAAATCGCACAAAATGATTCATTATCTTTTGAAATCGTAGATAGAAACAAGATGACATTTAGAGATTTTATTTTGGCAATATTAACTGACATGAAAACCGATAATAACAATCTGTCCAAAATAGAAATAGCAGATACTCTGTATATGTTGTTAGAAGGAGCAACAGTAACAGCAAGTTTTCAAAAAAATGGAGAGATGATGCAAAGGGCTAAACAAATCGCTAAAAAATTATTGTACTGATATGATGTTTACTATAGAAGAGTTCAAAGAATCAGACCAATCAAATACCAAAGCGTTTGTATTGTCTATACAGAACGAAGAATTTGGGTTGGGATTTTCCGACAATGAACAACCTGATTTGTTGAATATAGGAAAATTTTATCGAAACGGAAAGTTTTGGCTAGCAAAGTATGATGACGAGCTAGTAGGGACTATCGGTTTGCAAATCTTAGATTCGACTAATGCCGTGTTAAGGAAGATGTTTGTGAAACAGAATTATAGAGGAAAGCAAAAAGGAATCGCACATTCTCTTTTTGACACGTTAAAGACATTTGCGATGTCCAAAGATATCAATTTAATCTGGCTGGATACCCCTGGATGTGCTAAGGCCTCTCACAGATTTTATGAAAAGATAGGCTTCATAAAAACTGAAAGAATGTATTTACCGAAGTCTTATACATTTCCAGACAGGGAATCGCTCATATACAGGTTGTCAATTGATTACGAATTTAAAAAGGATATTACGAATGAAAAAGTTTAAAATTCAGGTTATTATAGCAGTATTTACTCTGTCAATCTTCTCGCAGTCCGGATTATTGGCACAAACAAAAAATCTATCCGGTATGGAGACATTTGAAACAAAGAAAATTGAAGTTCAAGGTGAAATATTTACCTATCGACAATACTATAACAATAAAGGAAAAAATCCGCCTTTAATATTATTTAATCATACCCGAGGAAATCTTGATAGTTGGGATCCACTGTTTCTTAATACATTGTCAACGGATAGAGATGTTATTGTGTTTAACAATAAAGGCGTTGCCTCTTCCGGTGGAAAAACACCTGACAACTTTAAACAAATGGCGGATGATGCCTACAGCTTTATCTCTGCTCTTGGTTTTGAAAAAGTTGATATTCTCGGATTTTCAATTGGAGGTTGTGTAGCTCAGGAAATGCTAATGGAACATCCCGAAATAGTGCGAAAGGCAATTTTAGCAGGTACTGCTCCAAAAGGAGCTAGAAGTATCAACGAAAGAAACCCTAAAATCATTGAGGTTGTTACGGCACCTATCTTAGATGAAAATAGTTTCTTGCTATTATTTTTCTCTCCGACAAAAAACAGTCAACAACTGGGAAAATTATTTTGGAAAAGAAAACAATCAAATCCATATCCAAAGGATCGTGATGTGGATAAGGAATCAGCCAAAGCTCAAGCTATTGCCAGGGCAAATTGGGGAAAGGATTTTTTAGAAGAGGATACTTATGCTCAAATTTCCATCCCGGTCTTAGTTGCAAACGGGAAAGATGATATTATGATGCCCACTGAAAATTCGGTTCATCTGTTTAAACTATTCCCCAATGCACAGCTTAATTTATACCCGGACTCTGGTCATGGCTTCTTATTCCAGTATCCAGAACAAGTAGCTACAGATTTCAATCATTTTTTGAACGCCAAGAATTGAAGAAGAATCAATTGATTCTAAGAAATTTACCAATAGATTTATATGGATACAATTGCAAACAGGTGGATACAACATGCCCGACCCGTTCAAAGACTATTTTGATAACCTGCCGAACAATGAAGATGAAACCGACTACATTACAGAGCTTGCTAATACCATTACCACTACAAAACAGGATTTATGGCAGGTATGTTTTAAAAAATGGTTTGTCGCAATGGTGGCGTGTGTAACCAATGATAAAGCAATCAATCAAACTGTAATTGTATTTAGTGGCAAACAAGGCGTAGGAAAAACAACGTGGATAGAAAAGCTCATACCAAAGCCTTTAAAGGATTATATGTTTTCGGGAACAATCAACCCCAATAACAAAGACACCTTAATTCATTTAGCGGAATGTATGCTCATCAATTTAGATGAATTAGAAAACCTAAACCGTACCGAAATCGGTACGTTAAAAGAGTTAATCACAAAAACGCATATCCGTATGCGTAAAGCGTACGGGCATAACAATGAAACTTTACCACGCAGAGCTTCTTTTGCAGGCAGTGTAAACACCGCTCAATTTCTGAATGATACTACAGGCTCAAGACGTTTTCTTTGTTTTGAAGTAGAACATATCGAATACACTCATAACATCGACATCAATATGGTGTATGCACAGGCAATCGAATTGTATAAAAATGGTTTCCGTTATTGGTTCAATCAGGAAGAAATCAAAGAAATAGATTTGAACAACGAACAATACCAGATCCGAAGTCCGGAAGAAGAATTGCTATTAACCTGGTTTGATATTGCGGATAGAGAAACAGCTAATAATTTCCTGAATACCACACAAATCGCAGCTAAGTTAGCTGACAAAGCAAAACTCAATGTCACAGACGGAACGGTAATGAAATTAGGAAAAGCATTAAAGAAATACGGTTATCTGCGATTGTCCAAAAAGAACGGCTATGTCTATGCGGTAAAAGAACTCACTTGGGAAGAAGTCGAAAACAAGAACAAAGAAAAAGAACCACTACCAAAACCACCCGAACAATCAAGCATTTCGTTTGATAATTCGTAACGGTAACAGTTTGCATTGGTTTACGTTTGTTGGAGTGGATAAGTAGGATAAGCATTTTTCAGCACAAACATTTTCATTTTTTCGTGTCGAAAAAAATCAAGCCAATTTAAACACAATCAAAGCAAACTAATCTTAACAGTTCACCCATTTACACTATTATATTCCGATAAATCCGTTTTTGTATTTCTTCGGAATAACAAAAAAACTTTTTCAAGAAATGAGGTTATCCTACTTACTTTTTTAATCGGGTGTAATTTGGAGCAATAAAAAGAGTTAAGTTTTTGATTGCGATAAGAGAAGGAATTCGGGGTTTATTGCAAGTTAGTACTTAGTGACATTAGAGGCTAAAATTAATTTTCGACAAGATCTTTTAGAGTAAAAAAATCAATATCTTTACACCATATGCAATTTTTATGAGTAAAAAGGCAATTAATAGACTGAAGGTAGTATTGGCAGAGAAGAATATAAGTAGCAAGTGGCTAGCTGAACAGTTAGGTAAAAATGAAGCTACTATATCAAGATGGTGTACAAATGAGGTCCAACCTCCTATTAAAACGTTTGCAAAAGTTGCTGAATTGTTAGATGTTAAGCTTACTAACCTTTTTAATGATTGAGAATGGAAGACAACAATACTGATATAATTCCATTTAAAGTTTCAGCTAGAACTGCAAGGCTAATTGGACGTGAAAATGTCGCGAGTTCAAAAGGAGCAATTATTGAACTTGTCAAAAATAGCTATGATGCGGACAGTAAAGTTTGTATTGTCTATTTTGACAACAAGTATTCAACCTTTTTGAATGAAATAGATGAAGAACACTTTGAAGGGTTGATAAACTTGGGAGTTCCTAAGGAAATTCTTGAAGTAATTTATATTTTTAATAGTAACGAAGGTCATTATATATTAAACCAAGAAATTGATACAGTTAATTTTTCTGGCTTGATCAAATTAGGGATATCGAAAGAATTTCTCTCGAGAGAAAGTGAAAATGAGGAAGATCAAAATTCTATAAAAAATGAAATTGAAGAAAAAAAAATACAACTATTTAAAAAACTAATTTCAAAATTTGCAGCTCTCTATGTTATTGATTTTGGAGAAGGTATGACTCAAAACATTATAAGGGATCATTGGATGACCATAGGTACTGATAATAAAGCAAATAACATTTTCACTAGACAAGGAAGAGTAAAATCAGGAGCTAAAGGCATCGGTAGGTTTGCATTAGATAAATTAGGAAGTAAATGTGAAATGACCACCATTTTCAATCCTGATCCTGATATTCACAAACCCGACACAGATATAGAGGGAAAATTAACAAATTTCACAGGATACCATTGGGTAGTTAATTGGGAGGATTTCGAAGGTGACTTTAAAACTATAGATAAAGTAGGAGCAAAATTAATAGGATTAACTTCTCAATCCATTAAGGACGAGCTTTTAAATAGATTACCGGAGATAGATTTGACAAAAATAGAATCCGAGAAGGATTTTAAATTTGGCACTATTTTAAAAATAACTGATTTAAGAGATGATTGGGAAGATTTTTTTGTTGAGCAAGTTTTCAATGATTTAGAAGTTTTAGTACCACCAAAGGAAGCAGGTGGGTTTGAAATTTTTCTATTCAGTTCACTATTTACCCACAAGTATGGAGAGGTATTAGGGTCTGTTTGTGATGATTTTGATTACAAATTAGTAGCTACTGCGGATGATAACCAAAATGTTACGATTAAAATATATAGAAACGAATATGAGATTGAATTAATTCCTAACGACTTTTTCGAAAGGGAAGGAATGCAAAAGGAAAATTATAAAAAAAGCGATTTTATAAAAGGATATTGGGAAAAAACAACCACTTTTTCTGAATTATTAAAAGGTTTCAAAGACATCGATGAGGATAATACCTTCAAAAATATTGGAATCTTTAGTTTCTCCTTTTATTTTCTAAAAAGACTATCTAACTCATTAGATGCTAAAAAATTTTTTAATAAGAGTTTTATGTCTAATGATAGGAGGGATTGGTTAAATAAATTTGGTGGAATTAAGTTAGTAAGAGACAATTTTAGAGTTAGGCCTTATGGAGAGGTTAATAATGTAGCGTTTGATTGGTTAGGGTTAGGAAATAGAAAGAGTGCTAACCCTGCGGGTGTTGCAAAATCAGAAGGAGGATATAGAGTTGAACCAGAAAATGTCGCAGGTGCTGTTAACATCTCTCGGTTAACAAATGTTGATTTTGAAGATAAGTCAAGTCGTGAGGGATTACAGGAAAATAAAACATTTAGAATATTTGTTCTACTTATTACTCAAATAATTGCAGAATTTGAAAAAGACAGATCATACATTGCCAGAGAAATGGCTGACTACGATGAAATCAAGTATGGTCCAGAAAGAGATAGGGAAAAGGCAGAAAAACTCAAAAATGAAATATTAGCTAAAAGTAGAGCTAAGAAAGAAGCTTCAGCAAATAATCCTACTGCAGTTAAAGATGATAATGAAAATTCAAAAGAGTCTGAAGCCGAGAAAGAAAAAGAAATTCTTGCAGGAGAATTAGATCGAAAAGAAGAAGAAATAGAAAAGTTAAAAGAAGAGCAGAAAATGCTAAGGGCATTGGCTAGTAGCGGTATCGTTTTAGCTTCATTTAGTCACGATTTAAGTAAGCTAAATGATATGTTAGCAGTTAGAACTGATCGCTTAAAAAACCTTTTAATTTCAAAAATTCAAGAAAATGAATATGATCAAATAGAAGACAGGAAGAACCCATTTAAACTAATTGAACGTATAAAAGTTCAGGATGTCAAAATACAAAATTGGCTAAATTTTTCTCTTGGAGCAACTCGAAAAGATAAAAGAACTAGAAGACAATTATCATTTAAGTCATATTTCACAAATTATAAAAATGATTGGCTTACTGTATTAAATGAAAAAGGTATTAACTATGACTTATCAGATGTTGAAGATGTCCATATGAGAATATTTGAAATTGATTTAGATAGCATTTTCAACAATTTATTAGTTAATACTATTGATGCATTTATAATTTCAAAGATTAATAGGCCAAGACAAATTAAACTTAAAATAACACAAAACAATAAAGGGATAATTATAGATTATCACGATAATGGACCTGGGCTTTCAAAGGATATTACTGAGCCTGAAAAGATTTTTGAACCGTTGTTTACTACGAGAAGAAATCAATATACAGGTGATGAAGAAGGAACTGGATTGGGTATGTGGTTAATAAAATCAATTGTAAATGAAAATGATGGAAAGGTGCAGTTATTATATCCTGAAGTTGGATTTGGACTTAGAATTACATTTCCTGTTAAATACAAAAAATAAATAAAGTTATGTACAAATTGCTTTATATTGATGAGGATCAAGAACAAATAGAGAACTTTCAAAATTATATTGATGATACAAATACCAATAATATTTTTGAGGTGATTCCCCAACTTCCATTGGGTGATATGGAGGAAATGATTGAAAAAATACTAAAAGCTAATCCAGATGTAATAGTCAGTGATTTTTTACTGAATGAGAACATTGGAGCATTGGGATATAATGTTCCCTATAATGGTGTTGAATTAGTAGAGGAATTTCTGGCAATTAGACACAAGTTTCCTTGTTTTGTTTTAACGGCTAAAGATCAAGATGCTGTCAGCGATAGTGAGGATGTAAATTTGGTTTATACCAAAAGTTTAATGACTACTGAAATAGAGGATACAAAAGCTAAAGTAAAATTTACTGATAGATTAATAAAACAAATAGAGCATTATCAATCCAGAATTACAGATGCTCAAAAGGAATTACAAGAATTATTAGAAGTTAGAAAAAGTGGTAATGCTGATTATAAGATTGAAAATCGCATTATTGAGTTAGATGATTTTCTAGAAAAATCTATTGATGCGACTCATTCTGTTCCAACTGAATTTAAGACGTTTTCAAATACACAACGTCTTGATAATATACTGAGCAAGGTAGATGAATTACTTAAAAAATTAGATAACGATGTCAAGTAATTTTAGATACCAAATACCAGCAAGAACATTCACGAAAACATATAAAAATTACAGAAGCTATAAGATTTATTTGGCTAAAGATTTTAATTGTAGATGTGGGTATACAGATTGTCCTGATTTTTGGTTTGGTGGAAAAAATACTTTTCATATAGATCACTTTAAGCCATTTTCTAAAAATCCAAATCTTGAAACAGAATATTCTAATTTGGTTTATTGTTGTTCTTATGTCAATATTTTAAAATCTAATGATGAGGGGGATTACATAGACCCTTGTGATGTTGATTTTAATGATCATTTTGAGAGAGATAGTGATGGTTCTATAGTTCCAAAAGCAGGGTCAAAAGAAGCAAATTATATGTTCAATAAACTGCAACTTGGTTTGAGAAGGTATAGTTTAATATGGAAGTTAGATGAAATGTATGACAAGATGATTAAGCTTAAAGATCAAATTAATGATCCTAAAAATGAAAAAATTAAAAATGATTTAAAACTTCTGAATAGTGATTTAGCAGAAGAATTTATTACATATTTAAAATATCTAAAAACAGAACAGTAATTGAATAAGGAAATACATCAATATTTAAAGTTCTATTCACCACTTCCAAAAGAAGTGGACAAACTTATTGTGTCTGCTTTTATTGAAATTAATAATCTGAATCTGATTAATAACAAACTTCTCAAAGAATATTCAATATCAAAGCGAAAATCACTCAAAAGAGATAAATTATTAAAGTTTATAGATATTATAAAAAGCGTAGTTCAAGACTTTAATATTGAAAGGCTAATTGAGCTTTTCGAATTTGTTATTTCACCCTCAGATAGAATAGTAAATGGTGCAATATATACACCTTCGGACATTAGAGAATATATTGTTACTCAATCTTTCCGTAGAGAGGGTGACAGAATAACAAATGCTAAAATAGCTGATATTGCTTGCGGTTGCTCAGGCTTTTTATATACTGCTGCAATAGAGTTAAGAAGAGTAACAGGTAATAACTACCAACACATTTTCCAAAATCAAATTTTCGGATTAGATATTCAAGAATATTCTGTCAACAGAAGTAAGTTGTTATTAAGTTTATTGGCCCTGTCTGAAGGTGAAGACGTAGAAGAATTTCATTTCAATATTCATACAGGAGATGCTTTACTTTTTAATTGGGAAGAACATTATCCAAACTTTGAGGGATTTCAAATCATAGTAGGAAACCCTCCATATGTTTCGGCAAGAAATCTGGATGCAGAAGCCAAAGAAAATATTAAGAATTGGTCAGTTAGTACATCCGGAAATCCTGATTTGTATATTCCTTTCTTTCAAATTGGTTATGAAAACCTTGCAGAAAATGGTATTCTTGGTTTTATAACTATGAATACTTTCTTCAAAAGCCTAAATGGAAGAGCTTTAAGAAGTTATTTTGAAAGAAATAGTACATCTATTAAAATTATTGATTTTGGAACCCAACAAATATTCAAATCTAAAAGTACATATACCTGCATTTGTTTTTTAGAAAATACGGAAAGAAATTATATTGAATATCATAAATCAATAGATAGACAATTACCCACCAATAGAAATCAATATAGCAGAATCAATTACACAAGTCTTGATGCAAGAAAGGGCTGGAACCTAAATGAGAATGAAATTATTTCAAGAATTGAAGCCACAGGAACACCTTTCGGAGAAAAATACAAAACTCGACACGGCATTGCTACATTAAAAAATGACATTTACATTTTTAAACCAGTAGCTGAAGATGATGATTATTTTTATCTCCAAAATGGAAGCCTTTATCCAATTGAGAAAGGAATATGCAAAGATATTTTGAACTCAAATAAATTGAGTAGAGATATTAACTTTGATACGGTCGTTGAAAAGGTGTTGTTTCCTTATAATGATGAGGTAAAACCGAAAGCACTCGATGAAGAATTTTTAAGAGAAAATTTCCCAAGAGCTTTTGAATATCTGCAGGTAAAAAAGAAAATTTTGGCAGGAAGAGATAAAGGTAAAGGCAAATATGAAAAATGGTTTGCTTTCGGGCGAACTCAGTCTTTGGAAAAAGTTGGAAACAAATTATTTTTCCCAAAATTTTCAGATAAAATACCAAGCTATTTAATTAGCAATGATGATGATTTGTTGTTTTATAATGGTCAGGCAATTATAGGTCATTCTGAAGAAGAAATGCTATTGGTCAAGAAAATTTTAGAATCACGGTTGTTTTGGTACTATATCAAAACGACAAGCAAACCCTATTCATCTGAATATTATTCATTAAACGGAACGTACATCAAGAATTTCGGAATACCAGATTTTACTGAAGATGATATAGATTTTTTAATAAATGAACCTAATAAAGATATCATTGACGCATTCTTGGAGGATTATTATAATGTACAGTTGAATGAAGAATTGGTGTATTAATCTCTTTTGAGAAATACACCTAACTCTTCAAACCAGTAATCGTTAGTATAGCGATTTGCTTTCGGAAAAATCTTCTTTACTTTTTTTTCTATGTTTTCAAAAGACTGCTGGGCATCTTTATTAAGTATTTTTAAATTTTCAAGAGTGGATAAGTGTAGTTTATATGCAGGATTATACACAGCTCTTAGAAAAATAGAATTCGTAGTTTGGTCATCTATTGTGAAATTATAATGATTTGCATTACCAATTCCATCAAATAATTCTTCTAATGAATTAATTCTTTCTTTTAATAACAGATCATTATGTTCAGATAAAAAGAAAACACATTCAAAAATAAATAATCGACTTTCAGGGTTTATAGGAGATGGTATTGTGTCAAATTCTTCAAAAATATCTACCAACCTATAAGTTGTTTTAGGGTTTGACGGGAACGGATCATCATTGTTAATTGCAATAATTTTACTTGCTTTTTGCCAATCAATAATCTCTAAATTATTTTGATGAGCAACATTAATTATCGTTGTTTTTAAAAGTTCAAATTCATCATTTTTTAAAGAATTTTCAAATTCAATGACATCAGCAGGATGTATCATAGGCGTCGGATGAATCCAACAAAATAGCTTGTGAATATTTGTATAGATATACAATTCATCGGGTGGATAGTCAGCGAATAATTCATCAGAATTATTGTCAACTATTATAAAAAGAGATTTTGACCAAATAACTTTTTCAATTTCTATTTGTCTCACAATATGCGGATGCAAATCTTTGCTAACCTCACACGTATATTCTAAATAAAATACAAAATCTTGCTCCTGATTATAATAGCAAAAATTATCTAATTGAGACATATGTATTCTATCAGGTAATTTCCAATCATCGGTCACATCTATCAAGAAATCATACTCATCTATAAAAGCGTCCTTGTAAACCACATATGTTTCGCTGTTTATGGGTAAATTAAACTTTTCAGCTTTAAAATTACGATATGACTCTTCTTGTTCAGGGAAATATGGTATTCCAAAACGAATACTGACATATGAATCCTCAAATTGGAAATTTGTATCATTCAGAAGTATATTCAGAATTTCTTCTTTCGCATCATTTATTGAATTGAAATTCACATTTTTTTCTATCGTAGCACAATAACCTATCTCACGTCCAAATGCATTTTTAGATTTTCTAATATCAAGATGATTTAATGGATGTAATTGTCTGGGATTTATAAACTCTCTTTGCTTTATTTTCAAATGAATTTCATTTTGAAGAGCCAAAGAGTCTGGAAAATTATATTCAAATAAAATACCCTCAGGTAATTTTCTTAAAATAAAAGGTATCGAAATTCTATTATCAATTAGATGGATTTTTTCATTTTCAAACCATATTCTTCTCAAAGTGGGGTTTTCTAACACAATATCAACCATCTCGTGCCCTTCTATCCAATTAAGACTAAAGTTTATATAGTTATCTGAATATTCTCTTTTGCTTTGAGGAGATAATTTACCAGAAGTACAGAAAAAACCGTGATTATAACCAAATTTATTTAGTGCAATTACTATTTCATCGGTTTCACTACTACCCGAGGTTTTACTAAAATCATAATGAAATTTACACTGAGTAATAACACGGTTTCCTTTTTGATCTATAGAAAAGATATCTCTTTTCCCATCACCAGTTCCATCCATTATCTTAATGTTACTGTGATTATAATGCAGATTTAATATATCAGCAATTAAAAATGGAAAATCTTTTTCATTAAGACCATTTAAATATTTTAGCTTGTCTTTTGGACGTCCAGGCATAATAATTCTGTATTAGAGTAATACAAACAAAAATACAAATTAAATTCCCCACGCTCTGCCCACGCACAGAAAAAACACGGCTTTAGCCAGACCCAACCGCACAAAGCCAACGCTTCGTCTGTCTTCTATGGCATTGCCGCCGTTTGCAACTGTCATACTTTTTGCGTTGTTTTTGCCAACGCTCCACAGCACATTGCCATCCTCGTTCCTGCGGTGGCAAAGAGCTGTACCATACTGAAAAACAAAGCAAAAAGACACTGCACTCCAACCACCACCACCGTTCCGTTTATGCCAGTATGCAAATCGGCGGAAGCTAAGTTACATAATGTGGCATTATAGTACATTTTCCCCACGCTTATAGGCGACTATGCCAACGCAAAAATGTCCTATAATAACATTATGCAAAATAGCCAATGCCATAGTCTTCACCCCGAAAAAAATCCCTACGCTCAAATGCCAACGCTGATATTTTTCGGGGTTCAGGAGCCGTATTTTTTCTTCCCACCACACAGCCCACGCTTCTTGCCACGCTCCCCACCACCCATTTCAGCGGTGCAGAAAAAAATAAAGCATTGATTGGTTGTATTGCCAATGTGCTGCATAAAGTGTTCACTCATTTCACTACATTACATTTCGGTAAGCTAGCGCAAAATTTACCTTCATTTATTCCATTCCATTCCTGCACACCTTATTTCAGCACCGCACAGCAAGCGTATTTCGTACCTCATACCCTTGCTTTTTTCCAACGCTTCAGCTAATGGTATGCTTTATTTTTTACTGCGGAGTGTTTGCCCCATTGCCAACGCTCTATTGAAAATTCGGGATTAAATCAAAGGAAGTTATCGGACATTTTCCAAAAGAAAAAAGAATAAAAAGGAAAGCAAAAGTAGGTGGCTCCACATAGTGCCAACGCTCAATAAAAAATCCAAAAGACTACGGCATAATGGCAAGGCAGATAAGGTGCTTCGCAAAGTGATTTTTGTTGCCTTGCCACCCTTCGGGACTTATTCCGTTTCCTTTTGGATTTTTTGCCCCGCCACCTTTGAAACGGCTTTCTTTTTTTTCTGTTTTTTTCTTTGTAAAAAAGTTTTGGTTTTCAGCCACAGCAATGAAAAAAGCGGAGCTAACCTCAAAAGTGGTGCAATATGAAAGCCGTTAAAATCTTTACTTACAATCCGAAAAATCAAAAATCGGAATTTGAAATTTACGCCTTATCCAAAGGCTTAAACACTGGTAAGCCCTTAGATATACCTTGCCCGAATTGTTTCGTTATTTCCTGCCGTAATGCACAGGAATTGGATGTTTACCGCATTATGTTGTTTGGATTATGGAAAACAAAAGCCTTTCATCAACTATTAGTTGGTTCGGTCATTCCATTTATCCGCATAAACGATTTTAAAAATCTCATTTTTGAACAAATCAAACACATACAAGGTAAAGAACAAGTATTTACCAATGATTTTCAGAAAGTAAAATCTTTAGAGCAAAAAGAGCGTGCAATGTATGAGCAATTGCTTTTAATTTCAGAACTGAAACGCATTTACATTGCAAGACATTTAAAAAGGTAGTCTTATTTAGCACTACCTTTTTCTAACCTTTATCCACTATATAAAAGCCATATAAGGAATATATGACTTAGGTTTGATTAATTTTCGTTGGGTTGAATATATTCAATGACTTTACCGTCACTTTGTTCTACAATAAACCGTATGCCTGTACTCACTCTGTTAACAGGTATGATGATTTTTTTCGATTCTTTCTCTAATATTTTCCAAAAAGCTTCTAAATTATCTACTACAAATATAGCATTGACTAAACGAGGTATCTCAAGAGCTTCAGGACTTTCCACAGCCCCTAAAATGACAAAACTATCCACCTGACTCAATCGGTAGCCGTCGTGAGATGCTGAAAGCGTAACTTCCTTACCCGTAATCTTTTTGTAAAATTCTACCGTATCTTCAAACGTATCCGTTACAATCGGGAGCAATACTGTTTTAATTTCCATAAACTTAATTTTTTAACTTTGCAACAAAGCTATTCTGATTATCAGAAACACGCAATAACTCATTTTTTTATTAGCTATGGGAAATAGTATTAAGGAAAATTCCACCAATCAGGCAAACAAGAAAATATTATCAGACAGATGTGGTGTAAATGATACGCTTACTTTGATTGGTAAACGATGGTTAATGACAATACTGTATGAGATTTCGTTAGGAAATAATCAATTTTCTTCTTTAAGAAGAAATATTTCGGAAATTTCAGAACATATACTGGGAGCTCGAATAAATGATTTAGCAGAACAGGAATTGATTATAAAGGAGGGAGTTCAAAATACAATTCCTTTACAGATAACATATGTTGTAACGGTAAAAGGAGAGGAGCTTTTGTCTTTAGTAAATGAACTATGTTTATGGAATAGAAATTGGGAAAATTAAATCTCATAAAAAAATCCTGTCCAAACGGGCAGGATCTAAACATTCAGAAAATCAATCCTGATTACTCAGGATTTTCTTTATCTTCGGAACTCATCGCCGTTTGAGCAATCGCAGTCGCCACCGTTCCACCCAATAACACATAACCGGCTACGGTTATAATACTTGCTGGTAACGCCACAGGAGAAGCTAAAATTGCACCGCCTACGGCAGTTAATGTAATGCCTACGTTCCGAATGATTTTGAACCATTTTGGAGTTGGAGCTTTGACACGCTCTACTAAATTTAAACTATCTTTTTTCATTGTATTGAATTTTAAAATTGAAAATTGTTTTCGATACTGATGCCGTTTTGATTATCCTGTGCTAAGGCTAAAAGCTTTGGATAGATAATCTGATAAGCATCTTTACTTCTTAATACCTGGTAATCGCCATTAACCATTTCAAAACCGAAACCACACAGCGGACAACCTGCGGTTTGTCGGTATGTATTTCCAATGTGGATATACACAAAACTGAAATTCGGAAGTCCGTTGATCTCAATCATTCCTTTGTGGAGCTTTGGGAATTTCTGCCGATACTCGGCATTCATTCCACCCCAGGTGTTGAGCCTTAATGTGTAGTTTCCTTTTGGAATGGCGGTTTGTTTGGGTATTTTAACATCACGAATTTTATCTTCCAGTAAGTAACATTGAAAGATATCATCAATGTATAATTGGCTTAAAGTACTTTGCTTGCCTTCGGCAACTCTTATGATTTTTGTACGCATCGTTTTTGATTTTAAGGATTAAACAAAAAGCCCTCTTGATAGAAGGCTTTTATTAGTTTGCTTAAAAGGCATCTTCTATGCGTAAGCTGTTACCAGAATTGAGCGTGTAATAAGTACCGTTGACCTCCTGAAAGAATTCAATACCGATACATTGAATAACTGTTACGTTTGCTCCGAGTGTTGGAGTTCCCGGAAGTGTAGCGGTTAATGTTCCGCCTGCATAATCTACATTCAAAGGAATATAAGCCGAGTATTCAACGATATTTAATTCGTTGTTTACAATGTCATCAGGATCGTATGTTCCTGTAGTCGCATTATAAACAAAATCAGAAACTACCGCTAATGCATTAACCAAGCGAAAATGCGTAGAACCAATTGGCGAAGCAATCAAATCCACAGGATTGAACGGTGCAACGATAAAATCGGCACTTTCACGACCTGCAGTATGTTCTACATCATAGGGTGCATTGAAAACCGTACTCAGAGAAATTCCTTTGTTAAACTCAAAACCCAACAAATAGGTTCTTTGTGTTGAAATTTCGACTTTACGGTAGCCTCTGGCTTCCGTTCCGTCTTCCAAGTTGATTTTCTTCATTACGGAAGTTAAACGCCCTGTAACCTTGCTATCTGCCATTTTGGATATCAGCGAAGAAAGAGCGGTTCTGACCGATTTGCCAGCTCTGGCACATCCGCCAAATTCGTTCATATTCTCACGGGTACGTTCAAATTCGGGAGCTGTTTTGATTTGTTCAGCGGTGGGACCGCCAACCATTCCGGCGAAAAATCCTTTTTGACCTTTTATCTTGAAGTGTCGCACATCGCCAATCGTTCCGACATACTTCATAAGTCCTTTTTGTCTTGCCATTTTCTTAAATTTTATGAGTTAATAAATACGTTGCGTACGCATTTACAAAGTTCACTCTATACTATTTTATAGACAATACACAAGGTGTTGAAATACAATGCAATACGGTGCTAACGCACCGAAAACAGGAAAAAGAAAAGGGCAGGACTGCAATCGGTATGGTAGAACGAACGAAAAATTGACAGGAAAACAAATAAAAAAAGCAAGGGTTTTCACTATAAAAATCCTTGCTTTGAAAGGTATAAAATATATACCTCTAAAAGTTGTACTTATGTTGTACCTGCTATTTGAAAAAGTATAAAAATATACTGAAAATCAATGCACTATAATAAGACTTTTTATAATACCATGTTGGCAGCAGTTTGTCAGACGTGATACACTTGTAATTTGTTGATGTCCACGTTTGCTGCACTGTCAGCTGTATCTACTGCATATTTTAAATCATTCCAATCATCTTCTGCATTGCTTTGTGAAAACTTTCCATTGTCATAAGCTTGTGCGATTGCGGAAGAAAGTTTGTTGTAGTATTCCTTTTTAAAGAACAATGTACAGCTTCCATCATTATGTTCTTCGTAGAACAATTCGGTCTCTATTGGTTTTGGAAATAAGTTTTTTGATAGAGCAACATACAACATTGCAAGCTGTTGACCATTCAACCTTTTCTTTTTGAAAGATGTGTCCACTTGGTTAGTATCGTTAGACATAACATTTGCATTATGATATGTAATTACTCTTTTATTTTCACGGTAAATTTTCCCGTCTTTTGTGAGTGTTTGCTTTAAAATCCAGTTTCCGTTTGTATCGTACTGATAGTTGTATTTCACATGGGAATAAACAGAGCCGTCTCCATTGTAGCCGATACTTTCTACTTCATCACCTTTGTCGTTAGTGGTGTTTTTTTGTGTAAATAGAATTTGTTTTGTCTCGGCATCGTAAACTTTCATTTCGACGATGTTACCGAACTTGTCATTAGTGAAAAGAGTTAACTTTCTTTTTGGTCCACCAAACATAGAACCGAATAATGAACTTTCCCCACTAATACTTAACTGTTTTGTAGCAAGTTTTTGATGGTCATATTCATACAGGTCTTTGCCACCTGTATTAGGGTAGTAAACTTGAGCGATGTTTCCATTGCTATCGTACTCATATTGCTCTTCACATTCTCCATCGTGATATTTTGCAATCATTCTGCCGTTGAAATCATACTGATATTTTCCAGAACTATCTTGGCTACCGAATTTGTCATAGTTAACGTAGCCAACTTTTTTGCCAGCTCCATTGTACTGCGAAACTTGCCTTAAACGAATTCTGTCATCTTCGTCGTAGTAAACTGATAGACTGCGACTGCCGTTTTTATCGTACTCTCTGTAAGAATGTTCCGTTTGTTCTCTTACTCCATCTTGAATGTCAACTGTGAAGTGCTCCACAGTATTTACCTGTCCATTTAGAAAGTCAAGGGCTGTTTCGCTCTTAATGCTAAAATTTTTCATTAGTTTGAATATTAATAAGGTCTGTCATTTTTTAGTCGGTCTAATTTGTGGTTGATGAACTCAAATTGTTGCCAACGTTTTGCAGCTTGGCGAAGTGGCGGATTTAGAATCACTTACTTTTATTTTAGCCCTAAAGTTCATTTGAAAACCAAATGTTCAATTTAGCACTGAACCCGCCATTTTGCCAAACTGTTGTTGGGTGCTGGCCTTCTGTTCTTCGTTATCCCACTTGATTTTCTGTATATTTTCCTCTAATGTGAGCCAAGAAGAATTTTCCTACAGAATCACTTCCAATAAACTCATAATAGGTGCTTTCTGGGAAGTCGTAGTACTGCCAAACTGCACCATTTTTTTTGAATTCGATTTCAAGTGTAGAAGTAATTGGGTCAAACCCAATACTCGCTATCATTGATGATTCAACAAATTGTCTGTCCATATTTAAAATTTTTGTTGCCTTATCCTTGTAACAACGGTTTTATAATTTTCTTCATTTGTCGGGTGTTCTTGTTGCCATTTTTCAACAAGTTTTGGGTCATCACTTGTCGGTCTAGGAACATTAAGTTTAAGTCTTACTCTTGATGGAATTTTAATTGCTTCTCCTACTATAATCGCTTCACCTGTCCGTAAAGAGGGGAGTAAGTCAATCAAGCTATTCAAGTTGTCGGGGGCTGAGGATTTAACTATTGACTGGTCTCCCGAATTAGTTAATCGTAATGCAATGAAAGTTCCAACTTGGGCAAGAATTGTCTCTGAAATTTCTGATGGTCTTTGGGAAATAACTAAAGCTCCTAAACCAAACTTTCTTCCTTCTTTAAATACTCTTTCTACCGCTGCCTTTGAATAACTGTTATTGTCATTTTTGTTTAGATAGTTGTGCGCTTCTTCATAAGCCAAAAGGAGTGGTCTATTCTTGCCTGTATATGGTTCATTCCGACCCCAAAACATACTATCATAAACAAATCTTGTTATCAATCCAACTGTAATATCAAGGACTTCAAAAGGAACTCCGCTTAAATCTAAGATTGATAGTTTACTTTCGCTACCAATCCATTCATTTAAAAGATGATGTAAATCTTTATCTGAATCGGCATCTTTGAAGTCTCCTGGATTAAAAAGGAAATCAAATCTTGAATCTTTGAGCCTTGATAAAATTTTCTTCTCGTATGAGTAAAATTCTTGGTGCTGTGATTTATATGGTGGTTTGGTGTTATCCGTTGATAGATGTGATGTAAATTTTGCTCCAATTAAATTTTCTGCATCTCCATCATCTTCTTTGATTGCAGTTTCTAATTTTTGATCATCCTTTTTAGTTGTATTAAAACTGCCATTTAACCACCAATTCATTTCATACCATAGTTTTCTAGCACTGAAAGGAATTGGCGAATCGCTTGTAACAAAATCTGGATTAACTATACCTGCTTTTAGATTGCAGTTTTCCTTTTTGAGATTTGTAACTAATTCCCGAAATAAACGATAATCTGGTTTTTGGTCATCTGTTGGTTTTGCCCCTACTAAAAAGTATGCAAGTTCGTCAAAGGACATCAACCAGAATGGAATGAATAATGGATTGGCTGGGTCATTAATTTTTAGAACTTTAGCTTCAGGAAAAGCCGAAGAATATTCTCCGTGAGGGTCAACAAGAATAATTCTTGAACCTTGATAACTATTCAAAATTGCTTTGAGAATACTAACTGTTGTATTAGACTTACCACTACCTGTTGAACCCAAAATTGCACAGTGTCTCAAAACTAATTTGTGTAAATCTGTATAAACGCTTAAATTTTCAGAAGAGGAGTGTTTGCCGATTTCTATAGAACCGGCATCTTTTTTACCATAAATATCAAACAGGTCTTTTTCAATAACTATGTGAACTTCATCATTGATTGTTGGATATGTCCCAATACCTTTTTCAAAATCATCTTCTCCGACTTTTTCACCAACAAGCTGAACGGTTAAAAACCGTGAGCCAAAACTATATTTTAGAAGCGTTTCATCTGTTTTACTTGGCGTATTACTTACTGATGAAACAATACCGTAAATAGTAATATTACCTATCGGAATTTTTACGAATGTTCCAATTTGCCCTATTTTATAAAGCCGACCATTTATTATTGGTGCTGCTGAAGGTATTTCGTTTGAAACTTCAACTTCAATCGTTCCCGAGTCAACCCTTATAATGTGGCCTAAATATGTTATCTCGGTTTTCATTTTGTAAAGTTTTCAATTGCTTCCCTTTTTCCTGAATTGGAAACGAGAAAGTTTACAAGTTCATTGAAATCTCCAAGTTTGAACGTGTTTGTTTTGGAATCCCAATAAGTTTCTGATTTTTCATTCGGTTTCAAATCATCCGCTGAATAATGCCATTCTCCTAAATTGCCGTTTACAATAGCCTTTGTAGGTCCAAAGACTATGAGATTCATATATGAAGAAGTTAGTTTATGTAAATTCTCTACTTCAGAGTCTTGGAAAAAGAAAACCAAGGCGGTTAATCTATTATTTTGTCTTAAACAATTGAATATTATTTCGTTGATATGTTGGTCGGAAAATGAATATCCTGAAAAAATAAAAAGAAGTTCACCGCTAAGTAAATAGTTTTTCAGTCTGTCGAAATAAGCTATAAAGGGCTGTTTCTTGGATGAATCGTATTTTTCCTTTGAAGGATAAATAACCAATTCATTCTTTTTGTCTTCAATTTTTTCAATTTTCCCTTGTCTAATGATTTTTTGTGACTTTGTAGCTGGGTCGATTTTCCAAAACCAACTCAATGATCCGTGAATTTTCCAAAGTCTAATCCAATTTTGTGTCAAGTCATTTTTTGAGACAAATTGGTCAATACTTTCTTGCCAAAAGAATGGTTCAAATGAACCAACAAATCCGTCAAAGTATGGTATTTGGCTACCTTCCAAAGATTTCTCAATTATTAGGTCATAATTTGTTGTGAATATTTCTTTTGAAAAATCTCTATTAAGCATACTTAGCCAAGCAAAGAACTTTTTTGTTTGACTTATATCAGCTACCGATTCTTTTGCGGCAATGATTTGATAAATTATTTTACAAATTTCAATATCTAAAGTTTTTGCAGATTCTCCTGTGATTCCTTGATAACTTTTAGTGTTGACTTCTCCGGTAATCTCTCTGATTCTTCTAATGTGATTTAGGATATCTTCAATATTGACATTTCGGTCTATTATGATGGTTTTTAAGTCTTCCTTAATAGCTATAAAGTTGGCTTTATTCTCGTCTTTTAATTCCGCTTCAATCCCTGTCGTCAATTGTTCAACATTTGGTATTTTTAATGCACAAGAAGTTCCCGCACCAAAAAAGAATCCTATGTTTTTAGAATAGGAAAGATGTGTTTTTAGTTCTCTTACTTCTCTTATTAAGTTTATTTTTTCCATTTAACTCGATGTGTCAATTTGATGATTGGTCGTTCTAAAGGCTTGCACCCAACGTTTCGAGGCTTGGCGCAAGTGCGGGCTTGAATTGAGCGAAAGTTCAATTCAGACCGAAACTAAGCCAAAGCCAATTTCTATTTGCTAATTTAAACAAAAAGCCAATAAAATTGGCTTTTGGCT